>OGZG01000383.1_pt1 | contig 34251 bp, 28 predicted proteins | sample 1576781 | NCBI WGS metagenome assembly OGZG01 (sample SAMEA3541502, study PRJEB24748) | human gut metagenome | biome: human gut; feature: human-associated habitat; material: faeces | place: China | collected 2012 | reverse complement strand
GTTAGGATTCTTTCGGCGGACCCCTTGGATAATCTCCTTGATGGGTAACAGTTCGCCGGTCTCGCTGTTGACCTCCATGCAGGACACGATCGCCGTTTCCTGATTCACCGCGTTGACAAAGTCCTCCGCCCGAATGCACCCCGTTACAGGATCTGGCCGGACATAGGTCACTTGGTAGCCCTGTTTCTCTAAGACGCCGCACGCTCCCAATACACTGCTGTGCTCAATAGCGGTGGTGACAACGTGTTTTCCTGTAGACAGATTGGCTGCCGCGCCACCCTGAATAGCTAAATTGTTGCTTTCCGTGCCGCCAGAGGTAAACACGATACAGTTAGTCTTTGCCCCCCACATTTTAGCAATCTGGTTTCGGGCGACATTCAATGCCTGGTATGCCTGAACACCTACATAGTGAAGGGAGGAAGGATTTCCGAAATTTTTTGTCATGGCTTCCGCAGCAACAAGAGCAATGTCGGAATCGACCCGCGTGGTAGCACTATTGTCAAAATAAATCATGAGATTCCTCCTTCATTCGTTGAGATACGATTGGTTCCAGCACTTCAAGATTCAATCAGATTAGTCCGTGAAACGGGAGCAGTGATTTGTCCCAACTTGCTGAATCGAATGCAGAATGATGAAGGCTGGCTGACACATTTGTTTGCGGGCGTGGAGTCCCAATCGGAAATTCCGTCAGCCAATCACCTTCATCTTAAAGGAAAAGCGAAGGCTGTAACACCCTCGCTTATATATTACTAATCGGAATTTGTCGGGAAGTTGCAGAGAGCGTAAAATCGGAATATTGCTGCTATCAATATTTGAAAAATTGTGCTGATTTAACAGAAGTTTTTATAGGAGACACGAATGTGATAACAGAAATAATTTTTTCGGATTATTATAGAACATTTTTATTGTGTATATTATCTATTGGGGTTGTTTTTTTTATGCGAAATGCAAGTATAAGAAAAAAAGTACTTGCATTAGCAGGATACGAATTTATTGTATTTTTACTTTTTCTTTGGATATTTATTGTATGCATAATTTTTACTGAATTTGATTATGAATCAATAATAGCTATTGTGCAATGGGAATTAAAGTGGATACTTTATTTTACAATAAGTATAATATTGCAGTTTGCAATGTACTATTTTTTCTGGAAAAAAAGTAAAATATTAAAGATAGTGACTTTACTATTTAGTCTTATTATTGTTATTGTCCCATTGCATGTATTTGATTTTACTTGAAATAACAAAATAAAAAAATGAAATCCGACAAATGCAAACTATAAAACAAATAGAGCAAACATAATCAGTTTATTTATATGCGTAATATTGTACAGACTTATGTGTATTGTATGAAAGAACGATAAAATTCCAGTTTGGAGAATTGAGAAAATCGTTATTTAGCGAGGTAAAGATATATGCTTCATTTAGAAAAAGTAAATGGTAATAATGTCTGGGATATCCTGAAACTGACGGTATCGAAATCGCAGAAGAACTTCGTTGCCACCAATGAGATCAGCATCATTGAAGCGTATACTGCAATTACGGGAAACGGTCATGCATTCCCGTTTGGTATATATGATGAGGATAAGCCTGTAGGCTTCCTGATGATTGGTTTTGATGTTGATGATTATTGGACGGATGCACCTGAAATTGCAAAGGGAAACTATAATCTGTGGCGTCTTATGATCGATAAGGCATATCAAAACAGAGGGTACGGAAAAGAAGCGGTCAGCCTTGCATTAGAGTTCATAAAATCTATGCCTTGTGGAGAAGCGGAATACTGTTGGCTATCATATGAACCCGATAATGCAGTTGCCCGTCAGATGTATCGCTCTTTCGGTTTCGAAGAAACCGGTGAAATGGACGGCGAAGAACTGATCGCTGTTCTGAGACTGCAATTAACAACTTCAAGTTTTTGAAACTGAGAAATAGGAAGTTGTGGAGGTAATTATCAATGAGAAATATTTACGATAATAGTGAATTTTTTGCCGCATATGCGGAAATGGGAAGAAGCAAAGATGGTCTGAAAGCTGCTGGAGAGTGGCATCAGTTGCAACCGTTATTCCCTAAATTACAGGGAAAAAAAGTTTTGGATTTAGGATGTGGTTACGGTTGGCATTGCAAATATGCCGCACAAATGGGAGCTACTGAAATTCTTGGTATTGATAGTAGTCAAAAAATGATTGCAAAAGCAGTAGCTGATAACTCTGATGACAAAATCAAGTATAAAGTTTGCGGTGTTGAAGAATACATTTATCCTGAAAATACTTATGACCTAGTTGTTTCTAACCTGGTACTGCACTATATCGAAAATTTAGCTAATGTTTATCAAAAGGTGTATTGCACATTAAAAGTAGGTGGGTATTTCCTATTCAATATTGAACATCCGACTTTCACCGCAGGTGTTAATGAGGATTGGATTTATGATGAAAATGGGAAACCTAAATATTGGCCAATCGACAATTACTATTACACAGGCGAAAGAGAAACCAATTTTCTTGGTCAACGAGTAATTAAACAGCACCACACATTAACGCAGATATTGAATCCACTTATAAAATGTGGTTTTCAAATTGAGGCTATTGAGGAAGCAATGCCTCCGGCAGATATGATGGGTATGCCGGGAATGTGTAATGAAATGCGTAGACCTATGATGTTGTTGGTTAAGGTTAAAAAGGTTTAATAAACAACTTCCAGTTTATAGAGGTAATGCAATGATAAGAAAACAAACAGAAACAGATTTAACGGCCATTATGCAGATATGGCTTGAAACAAATACAAAAGCACATTCTTTTATCCCGGAGGAGTACTGGCTAAGCAATTATGAAATGGTAAAATCCGGTTTACCGAAAGCAGAGGTATTTGTCTACGAGGATGATGCTACGAAAGAGATATATGGATTCATTGGCTTAATGGAGAATTATATCGCAGGGCTATTTGTTAAAGAGCCGATGCAGGCAAATGGAATCGGAAGCCAGTTGATTGCGTATGCAAAGAGTCAGAAGGAAAAGCTGACCTTGGAGGTATATCAGAAAAATATGCGAGCGGTTCAATTCTACCATAGAGAAGGCTTTTCGATAACGGATGAGGCCATTGATGAAAACACAGCGGAAGTAGCATATACGATGAGCTGGCAGAAATAAAAGAAAAAATGGAAATGAGCAATCTCCTTTCGTAAAAAATACGGAGGGAGATTTTTCTTTGCAAAAAAGGAGGGATAACTTGGGCATACTTGACGGCGTTGTGGAATGGATTGCAGAGCAAGTCATGAATATTCTGGATATGATCAACACCTCTGTTCTGGGAGCATTGGGCTGTGACATGGAAACCTTCCTCAGATACTTTCCGGCGGCAGAGACCTTTTACGGTATTATCGTAGCACTGGCAGTAGGCCTTTTGCTGTTGAACCTGATTTTTCAGTTATTCCGTAACTTTGGTATCATGCAAAGCGGAGAGGCAGAAAGCCCTGTTCGGCTAACAGCAAGAACAATGCTGTTTCTGTTTTTGGCATTGTTTTCGGATGAGATTTTAAATATTGTACTACAGATAGGCGGAACACCCTTTGGTTGGTTGATGACAGAGGAGCTTCCGCCTATCAATTTTGCAGACTTCAACTCTGTATTGCTGACCATTCTGGGAGCATCTCTGAATGGCTCGATTGCACTGATTGCACTAATATTGCTTGTGATGTTGGCATGGAATTATTTAAAGCTGTTATTTGAAGCAGCGGAGCGGTATGTGCTGTTAGGTGTTCTGGTTTATACAGCACCGATGGCGTTTTCCATGGGCGGCTCTATGAACACCATCAATATTTTCCGCAGCTGGTGCAGGATGCTGGGCGGACAGATTTTTATGATATTGATGAATGTCTGGTGTCTGCGGATTTTCACCTCAATGTTTGCAAATTTCATCGCTAATCCGTTGCAGTTGGAGAATGGAAACTTTTTGATTTGGTTTTTATGCGCCGTTGGTTTCTTGAAAATCTCGCAGAAGATTGATAACTTCATGCAGATGCTGGGCATCAATGTCGGCAGGACAGGCAGTGCCATGCTGGGTGAGGCGGCGATTGCCATGAAGGGTATCAGTGCAGCCGGGAAAACAATCAGCGGCGGTGGCAGCGGAGCAGCAGATAGTGGGGGTTATCCGACTTCCGGCAGTGAAACCATTTTGCAAGGTGGTCTGGCAGGTGCAGTCGGCAGGCAGTTTCATCAAAACGCAATTCGTAATATTACAGGCAAAAGTGATAGTATAGCCTCGAATATTGCCCGTTCGGTATATAACTCCTCCATCCGAAATGGCGGCGGTTTTTCTGCCAATGTGATTAGCCAAGTGGCAAACGGCGATATATCCCGAATCGGCTCCATAAAAGGAGATGATGCTGTACGGGCATTTCAGTCATACATGGGTATTGATCAGATAAATAGCCGAAAGGAAAGTGAGACAGCGGGCATGGAAGAAGCCCCTTCGCCTGCAATGGAACATATTTTTGAAAATCAGAATAAATATTCCGATAGTTCTTACGAAGGGATGCAGACATCCATGGAACAGGTATTGGCTGAGTATCAGCGGAATATCGGTATGGAGCCCCTTTCTGTAGGAACAGAACTGTCTGATGATTCGCATTCCCCCTTTTTGTCGGATCATCAGACAATCCCTTTAGCAAACAGAGGAGTGGAACAGGCAGAGTATTTTACGCCATCGGTGGATTCCTCTGCACAGTATTCACATATAGAGATTGGCGGCGGACGTATTATGGGAATGGAAACAGCAAAGGAAACGGGCAATAGTGTAGCCTTCGCTATGTATTCTACAGATAAATATATGCCTCCGACGCAGGGGGATTATAAAACTGTAACAGCGGTAGATGGGTCGAAATGGTATCACCAATACGCACAGCCAACGGTTGTAAAGGAGCCGTTTATGAAGGAAAACGGTGAAATTCAATACAAGGAACAGATTGAAAATAAATTACCGGATGCACCAAAAAGAAAGGACAGAATCTAAATGAGCAATGAGATGCAAAGAGCGGCGAAAGCAGCGGCAATACTCCGCTATGGTATGTCAGGCCCGATTGCTGCTATGGATATGGCATGGCAGCAAAGGCATAGCATTGCGAAAATCGGTCTAAGTCTCGGCTTTTTATTTTTACTTCCGGTGCTGTTTTTATGTATGCTGCCGTCTTTTGTATTCGGAAGCTTTCACATGACAGATGTATGGAACGATAACGCTGTTCTCTTACAGAATATACAGCGATATCAGACAGCGGTATGGTCTGCGATAGAGGAGGCTCATGACGATTTATTACAGGAAATCGAAGTTCTGGCAGAAGATGATGAAGAAATCACGATATTGGATGACTTCAGTTATAGTTCTGTTAATGCAACTTTGATTTTGTGTCAGTATTCCGCAGCAAAGGGGAAAGATGAAATCAAAACAAAGGAAATCATAGGACAAATCAAAGCGCATAGCGGTGCGCTGTTTTCTTATGAAAAGACCTCTGCCCATACATATCGTGTTTACTATGTCGGGGATGCATACTTTGCAGACCGTATTTTTAAACTGACAGAGAAACAGAAACTACTGGCAGAATGGTATGCCGCTAATTTAGAACTGTTTTTATACGGCAGTCAATGTGGCGGTGTATCGGCGTGGGTCAGTGAGGATGTTTTAAAATACAGGAATCTCGTAGAAAAGTATGCTGAAAAATACGGTATTTCAAATTTTACAGATGTAATCAATGCAGTGATGATGGCAGAAAGCGGCGGACGTAGCGCAGATGTGATGCAGGCAAGCGAATGTCCCTATAACACGAAATATCCGAAGAAACCGAATGGCATTACAAATGCAGAATATTCCATAGAGGTAGGGGTGCATTATTTGGCAGACTGCCTGAAGGGCGCAGGCTGCACAGCACCGAATCAGACGGAAAAATTGAGTTTAGCCTTGCAGGGATATAATTATGGTAACGGATATATTTCCTGGGCAATCGGTAAGTATGGTGGCTATACAGAGGCGAATGCACAGGAGTTCTCCAAAATCATGCAAATGAAGCTGGGATGGAGCAGATATGGCAACCCGAAATACGTCAGCGCGGTGTTCCAATACCTTGTGTTTTCGGGCAATGGCAAGTGGGGTTCTCCGTTTGTAGGGAAAAATTGGAACAGTGTGGTTTCTTCCGAGTTTGGATGGAGAACAGATCCTTTGCATGGGAAGAAGGCGTTTCATGAGGGACTGGATATTGCATATCCGAAAGGCACAAAAATCAATGCTGTTTCCGGTGGCGTGGTGACATCGGTGGTGTTTTCCGAAACAGGCTATGGACATCATATCAGAGTGGACTGTGGCAATGGCGTTACGGTGCTGTATGCACATTGCAGTAAAATCCTTGTAACGAAAGGACAAAGCATTTCAACAGGACAGGCCATTGCTGAGGTCGGTGCAACGGGGCGTGTGACAGGAGCACACCTGCACCTGGGGGTGCTGGTAAATGGAAAAGAGGTGAATCCGAGGGAGTATATCGGAGGATAACAGAGGAAATCATATACGAGCATCAGGAAAACTATCCTATTTTGTGCAAATATCAAATAAACTCGCTAAGAAAATGTGAAAACAAAAGAAAAAGTCGATATTATTTTGTGGAAAAGATTGATGAAAGTTTTTTTTCGGGCTATAATAATATCAAAGGAGGATACTGATATGATTTATCTAAAAAGAAAAATTGATGATTTTTTAGTGTCATGGAAAGAAAATCCGGATAGAAAACCTTTGATTGTAAAAGGACCTCGTCAGGTCGGAAAAACAGAATCTATAAATCGGTTTGGGAATCAATCTTATTCCAGTGTGATTTATATTAACTTTGTAGAAGAGCCTAAGTATAAGATGATTACAGGGGATAGCTATAAAGCCGCCGACATTATTAAGAATATATCCAGAATAGATCCGTCTAAGAAATTTATAGAAGGAGAAACTCTGATATTTTTTGATGAATTACAGGAATTTCCGGAGATTGCCACAGCATTGAAGTTTTTTAAGATAGACGGTAGATTCGATGTTATTTGCAGTGGCTCCATGCTGGGAATCAATTATAGAAAGATTGAAAGCAACAGCGTTGGCTATAAGACTGACTACGAAATGTTTTCCATGGATTTTGAAGAATTTTTATGGGCAAAGGGATATGATAATTCCTTTGTTGAGGATATGCTGGAACATATGAAAACGCTTACCCCCTTCAGTGAATTGGAAATGACTGTTTGCATGGAAATGTTTCTTGATTATTGTATTCTCGGAGGAATGCCGGCTGTTGTGCGAGAATATATCGAAAAAGGAAATTTCGAGGGTTCTATTGAGGTGCAGCAGCAGTTGCTTGCAGACTATAAAGAAGATATCCGAAAATATGCGGAGGGTATGGATCAGACCAGAATATTAAATGTATATAATCATATTCCGGTTCAGTTGGCGAAGGATAATAAAAAATTCCAGATCTCCAAGGTTGCATCAGGCGCACGTTTCCGCGATTATCGTGGTTGTATAGAATGGCTGGATGATGCCGGAATGGTTAATGTCTGTTATTGCCTGAATTTCCCGGAATTACCGTTGAAAGGAAACTATGATGAAACGAAGTACAAGATATATTTTGCCGACAGCGGTTTATTGGTTGCGATGCTTGACGAAGAAGCACAGGAGGATTTAAGGGCAAATAAAAATCTGGGTGTATATAAAGGCGCTCTTTATGAAAATGTTGTTGGTGAAGCACTGGTTAAAGCCGGATATCGGTTATATTACTACAGAAGAGAGGATTCCACTTTGGAACAGGATTTCTTTGTGAGAACTGCGGATAGCTTAATTCCGATTGAGGTAAAAGCAAAAAACGGTACTGCAAAGTCGCTGAGAACACTGATTCGTAGCGAAAAGTATCCTGATATTCATTGTGGTATTAAGTTTATAAGCGGAAATATCGGGTATAGCGATGATGTTTATACATTCCCGTATTTTTGTGTATTCCTCTTAAAAAGATATCTGAGGAGTCAGTCTGTATAAAAAGCAATCAAAAATGTCAATCTCTGCTAAATGCAATAAACATATAAATTATAGCATATTCGTGACGAATGTGCTATAATTTATATGAGGTGATTCTTATGGAAATAAGAGAGCTAAAAATCAGTGCGAATGCATCCGGTGGTACTGCGGCGGCAGGATCAAAAACATACCGAATAACATTACCGTCCAGCTGGGTGAAAAAAATGGATTTAGATCATGCGGATGCGAAGGCAGAGGTTGTGTTCGACGGTACAAGCATTATCATTCGTCCAAAGGCGGCAGAGGATATTCTTTTATTTCAATCGCAGGCACTCAAAGCGGGACATGAGGTTGTGCGCTATGAATATTTTGATCAAAAAAACCTTTGCAGTACCATTCTCTGTGATTTTACGGAGAAAATACTGCGGGTAAAAAATCATACGGATCAGATTTTAAAAACTGCTTTCGGGCGACAGGAACGACCAACATGGGATGATTTCATTGAATTTCTGGAGGAAAGATGCGTTCCGAAAAGCAGGGAAAATATCAATATTCTTCTGAAAGAAATGGGCTTGACGGAATATGACCCGATCCAGATTGTAGAGAAAACACAGGGAAGAATGGCGGAGGATGCACAATGGCTGAAAATAACAAGGCTATAAAACTTTATACAGGAGATGTTGTTGCTGCCACCTCCTCGAAGGGTAATCAGGAAAAATGGTATGATGCGGCGACAGACTGTTGGTATAAGCTGGATCGCACCGGCTTTGAAGCGTTGGCAGAGGCGGTCACAAGTGAGCTTTTGCAGAGATACAGCAATATTGAAGCAGAGCTTGGCTATAAAATCGTATCGTATCACATTGACTCTGTAGAGGTTCACAGAAATACCAGAACGGCAAGCGTCAGCTCTAACTTTCTGAGGGAAGGACAGAGCATCCAGACAGCGTATCATATTTTAAAGCGTGTCCTTGGATCTGACTATCAGAAAATCCTTGCGGTGGAAAAAACGATTCCGGGCAGATTGAAAAAAATCGTAGATACAATAGGGGACATCAGTGGTTTGGAACATTTTGGAGCATACCTGACACTGCTGTTTGAGGTAGATGCACTGATTGCAAATGAGGACAGGCATTTAAACAATATTGCAATTCTTGAGGAAAACGGTAAATACCACTATTGTCCGTTATTTGATAACGGGGAAGGGCTGATGCTGGACAATGTAAAATACCCATTTGATGTAGAAACAAGGGGATTGATGAAGCATTTACGGGCAAAACCGTTTCAGTGCAGGTTTGGTACAGTACTTTCCGCAGCAAGAGATTTATATGGCGCACAGCTTAAAATTGCGTGCAGTGCAGCGGAAATTTCTGAGATTGTAGAGAAATATCTGGACTGGTATCAGCCAATGTTCCGACCATTCTTGAAAGATAGGATTGTAGATGTTGTGCTGTTGCAGATGAAGAAATATTTTTGATAAGGAGCGTGAGAATCATAGCCAAAAATAAAGAGGAGCGAGACATTTTCCTAATCCCGCCAAACTTCCTTAATGAAGGCTCGTTGTTTGGTGGGATGCTGAAGCTAAGAAATACATTAGAGGCTGTTATTTTGGTGGTCGGGGTTACAATTCCGATACTGAAAATAACAGTCTTTTCTTTTACCGCAAAAACAATCCTTCTGTGTCTGACAGCGTTGCCGATTGGCATTTTTGCGTTAATCGGCGTTGGCGGGGAAAGCCTGACAGCTTTTCTTATGAACTTCTTTCGTTTCCTGCGGAACAGAAAAATGCAGTATCGTTCGGATGCTATGTCGGAGCAGGAGAAAAGTAGGAGGTCTGTCTGGCAATCCGAGGGAGAATGGCCGGAGGAATACGGAGAGGAGGAAAAGCCGAAGAAAAGCAGAAAAACAGTAAAAAGAAAATCAAATGAGCCGTTTCCTGTAGAAAAGATAGAAAACGGTATCTGCTATCTCAGAGATAAGCGTTATATCAAAATTATAGAGGTAGAACCCATCAACTTTCTGCTACGTTCTGCGAGAGAACAGCGTAATATCATCTATTCTTACATGTCCTATTTAAAAATCAGTCCTGTACGGATGCAGATTAAGGTTGTTTCCAAGAAGGCTGATATATCAAATCATCTGGATAAGATACAGGAGGCAATCCGGCGGGAACAGGATGAGCGGTGCAAGGTATTATTGATGGATTATTATAACCTGATTCGTCGAATCGGGCTGAAAGAAGCCGTGACACGGCGTTTTTTTATTGTCTTTACATATGAACCAATTCTCGGCAGTAGTAAGAAGAATGAGGAGAAGGATGCTGTGAATCAACTGGAGATTGCGGAGCGCACTGCAAGAACCTATCTTATGCAGTGTGGCAATAACGTAGTGGAGCATGAAAACCCGGACAGTTTTATGGCGGAGGTTTTATATATGTTGCTGAATCGCAAAACAAGTACAGAAACTCCATTCTCTGCGCGCGCTGCGGCGGAGGTCGAAAAGTATATCGCAGAAGGAGATGCCAATGCTATTCCAATTTCTGCTTTTCTTTTGCCGAAACAAATGGATTTCAGTAAAGCGGCATATTGCAGGATTGATGGTCTGTACTGCTCCTATTTCATGATTCCGTCTACGGGGTATAAAACACAGGTGACCGCAGGCTGGCTGTCGCTGTTGGTGAATGCAGGGGAAGGGATAGATGTAGATCTCTTCCTCAGCAAAGAGCCGAAGGAAAAGATACAGTTTCAATTAGGCAGACAAATCCGTATCAATCGTTCAAAAATGAAGGAAACATCAGATACTAATACGGATTTTGATGACATCGACAGTGCGGTACGGGCGGGCTATTATCTGAAGGACGGTCTGGCAAATAATCAGGATTTTTACTATATCAATACCCTGATTACAATTACCGCAGATAGCCGGGAGGAACTGGAATGGCGTACCAATGAGATGAAAAAGCTGATGTTGTCGCAGGATCTTATTCTGAAACCATGCTATTTCAGACAGGATTTGGCATTTCAGTCCGTATTGCCGTTGAATCAGCTGCATAAGAGTCTGTATGAATTATCAAAACGCAATGCCTTAACAACAGGGGCGGCAAGCTGTTACCCATACGTCAGCTTTGAAATGAGTGACGATAACGGCATTTTGCTGGGGGTAAATAAGTACAATAACTCCCTGATTATTGTGGATATTTTTAATTCCAGAATATATAAGAACGCGAACATGGTTCTGCTTGGCACCTCCGGTGCAGGCAAAACCTTCACCATGCAGCTGATGGCACTGAGACTTCGAGAAAAGAATATTCAGACCTTTATTCTGGCACCGCTGAAGGGACATGAATTTCGCAGAGCCTGCCATAACATCGGCGGAGAGTTTATACAGATTTCTCCGGCATCGAAAAACTGCATCAATATCATGGAAATCCGAAAGAATGATAAAACTGCGGAGGATATGATAGACGGCGAAAGAACGGAGCGTTCCGAGCTATCGGCAAAAATCCAGCGGCTGCATATTTTCTTTTCCCTGCTGATTCCGGATATGACACATGAGGAACGACAGCTATTGGATGAAGCGTTGATCCAGACCTATGCAGGAAAAGGCATTACCCATCAGAATGAATCGTTGTATGGCGAAACGGGAAGTTACAAAACAATGCCTGTTTTAGGTGATTTATATGATGTTCTGAAGAAAAGCACAGAGACCAGACGCATGGCGAATATCCTGAATCGACTGGTGCATGGTTCTGCAAGCACATTTAATCAGCAGACCAATGTACGGTTAGATAATAAATATATCGTTCTCGATATTTCGGAGCTAACCGGGGATTTATTGACGGTTGGGATGTTTCTTGCACTGGATTATGTCTGGGATAAAGCAAAGGAGGACAGAACACAGGAGAAAGCAATTTTTATTGATGAGGTCTGGCAGTTGATTGGAGCATCTAGCAACCGCCTAGCTGCGGAGTTTGTTCTGGAGATTTTCAAAATTATCCGAGGCTATGGCGGTGCTGCAATCTGTGCTACACAGGACATCAATGACTTTCTTTCTTTGGATGATGGGAAGTACGGAAAAGGCATTATCAATAACAGTAAGACAAAGATTGTACTGAATTTAGAGGATGAGGAGGCGCAAAGGGTACAGCATATTCTGAATCTCAGTGATACAGAGATTATGAATATCACGCATTTTGCACGCGGGAACGGTCTGATTCTGACCAATAACAATACAGTTACGGTAGAGTTTAAAGCATCCGGATTGGAAACTGAAATGATTACAACAGACCGCGAGCAGCTACGTGAGATGATACGAAGGAAACAGGAGTAGAAAGGAGGCATTGCATGATTTGCTTACAGAGCGGCGGAGCGATTGAAGGGAAAATCGTGGAGCTGATTGGTGAATATGGCGCATTACGGGTGGAGCAGTTGCAAAGATATTTTTCCATAGAAGATGCGCAAATGGAAAAAATAATACGGAAACTAGTAAAAAAGGGCAGGCTTGTATCTGACAAAGAGAACGGCTACATAAAAGCATCTGAACAGAAAACGTATGACGAAGGGCTTGCACAGTGCTTCTGGGTTGTACTTGATTTAAAGGAGGCTATTGAATTTCACGCCGTCGGGAGGTATCCGTTATTGATTGCAGTATATGCAAATGGTGAGGCGTATGAAATCTATTCCTGTAAAAAGGGCGATGAAATGTTTCTGTGCCATGTGATAGAACGCTTGCAGGAGAAGGTACAGGGAAAGGTGCTGATTGTGCTGGAGGATACGGAGCAGATTGGCAAGCTGCAAGGGATAAATTGCATTTTCTGTACTGTAAGCAGAGAGGGAGAGGTGAAGTATTATGAATCGTCTGCTGTTTCGACAGAGGCTGAATCACCTGCGTGAGGATGCACTGCGGTTTCAGAATACGCTTTGTGCCTATGAAACAACAGATGCAGTCAGATACCCGGAAAATTTTGAAAAGCTTGGTCTGGATATGGCTAGGCAGGCAGAAAGTATTGCGTGCAGTACAAGAAATATCGTAAGCATTTTTCAGATGAATGGCAGGGAACAGGTACAAAGCTGTGCCGCAGAGGCACAGGGGATTACAGTTAAGGAGCAGTCCTATGGCTACGAAGTGATTCTGCCGCATTTGATGCCAAAACGAAGTCATCGGAACCATACCGTATTTCTTCTGGAGCCGCTAACCTACGCCTTAAAGGAATTTACTGTAGCACATCCAATCTGCCGTTTGGAGTATGCTCTGATCTGGTTTATTTATGAGTATACAGAAGATACGCCCATCCATTGCATCAGAGATTACGATAATATCGAGACGAAGGAAGTATTGGATATTATTAACAGCTTTTTTCTTCTGGACGATGGCGGCGCATTTTGTGAACTGCATTATAGCACAAGACGCGGAAACAGAACTTGTACCAGAGTAATCATCAGCTCGGATATAGGTCTGGTTTCGTGTCAGAAAATAAACGGTAATTGACATAGGTTTTTCGGATATGTCGAAAAATAGAGATTTTCTCATGAAGTTCCATATTTTCAAAGAAAGGAGTAGGTAGGTTTTTGGCATAGTTTAGGAGCTTATGTTGAGAATGGTATCGGAAAGGAGGTGAGGACAATTCTTACAAAGGATTCGCAGGCTTATCGGGTATTGGCATTGGTCGCATTATCCGGTGAATGTGCAGAGGAGGCATTGACGCTTTTGTTGCCGCAGGAAAGCTATCGGCAAAAGGTGCTGCGGCGGTTGTTGGAGGAAAGACTGCTATCCAAGTATCAGAAGGATGGCGTAAAGGGTTATCGTCTGATGCGAAAGGGGAAAGAAACCCTACTACAGTTAGAGTGGGAACGGTTTTCTTTTTATCTGGCAGACGGTGCAGATTTTTCCATGCGCAGGGCAGGCTTAACACAAAGACAACGGCAGCACTGCATTTCGGAAATACTGGCGATTATGGAACGAGCGGAGATTCTGATGGATCGCAGTAAAAAACAACCAATCTTTGAAAATATCCCGATGCAGTCAGGCGAGCTTTCGCAGGAAGCTTTTTTTCATCCAAAGGAGGTAAAGGCGCAGGCAGATTTCACAAGGAAAATCATCAGCTCCAAAATGACAGGTGTTTTGCTTTCGCAGGCAGAAGTATGGCTTTGCTATAACATGCAGGCGGCAGTACCCAAGTGGTTTGAAACGGTGGAAAACAGAGCCGATATTCTGATACAGTCGATACTGCGCTCAAAGCAGCTTTGCTTTAACGGTACAAATGCACTGTTATTTGGCAGAGGAATGCAGCAGGCAGTACAATGCTTAGAGGATGCAAAAATGCGGGTAACTATCTTAAATGCATCATTTCAACGATTCTGTTTTATACCATTGGATGAGAATGGGATTCTGCTGTTGAAGCTCATATATGATGCAGAAGCCTATCAAAGCCTGTTGGCTGTTTTGGCGGAGGACTTACAGCAAAAGGAAGGACAGCCGTTTATCATACAAGATGGCTATAACCAGAATGGACAGCCAGCCTTGATTTGTGTTGATTGTGATTTGAAACGATTGATACAGTTTCAGACACAGCTTTCATATCTCGGTGTGCAGGGAGAGGCAATCTGTTTTGATTTTCAGAAGGAGGCGATAGAGAAGTATTGTGGAGAACAAACAAAGATTTCGACGGTTAATCTGGAAACCGTCAGAAAAAACTTCCTCGCAGATAAATAAGCGCAGTATGAAGATGTTCGGATACGTCTGTATGGCGATATTTCCTGTTCTTTATGCAGGGGGCTATCTGACACAGTTGATAGAGAATTATAGCATCTGGCAGAAGGCAGGGCATATCCCGGGAGACGGAACTGCACCGTCCTTGTCCCAAAAGGGAGTATCTGTATGTCTCAGCGCAGCATTTTCCTTGATGGGGTTAAAGGTGCTGTTTTTCCTTGGATTAGCGATTTCTGTTATCGTTCTTTTTGCAGTGTTTATCGGAAAGGGCGAAAAAGGTGATTATGATACGGAGCGGAAATTCCATTACTCCGAAAAAGGCAGCTATGGTACAGCACGATTTATGGATAAACGAAGGATGAAGGAACTGTTGGATGTTACCGGTATCCAGAAAACAGAGGGAACGATATTGGGAACCGTAGACGGTGCGGTTGTCAGTATCCCTGTCGCAAGTAGGATGAATCGTAATATCGCTGTTTTTGGTGCATCGGGCAGTATGAAATCCAGAGCTTTTGTCAGAAATATGATTTTCCAAAGTGTAAAAAGAGGGGAAAGTCTGATTCTGACCGATCCGAAATCCGAGCTGTATGAGGATATGTCGGTGTATCTGAAGGAGCAGGGCTATATCGTTCGGGTTTTTAATCTGGTACAGCCGGAGCATAGCAACCGTTGGAACTGCATCAATGAGGTTTCACACGATCAGATGATGGCACAGATCTGTGCGGATGTGATTATCAAAAATACAGGCGGTGGAAAAACGGATCATTTCTGGGATTCCTCGGAGCTGAATCTGCTAAAGGCACTGATTTTATATGTTGACTATGAAAAGACACCTGCTGAGCGGAACATGGGCGCAGTATATCGGATGCTATCCGATTTGACAGAGAATGAATTAAATCAGCGTTTTGAGATACTGCCAAGCGGACATCCGGCAAAAGCACCCTACCATATTTTTCAGCAGGCAGGAGATAAGGTGAGAGGTGGTGTAATTATCGGTCTGGGTGCAAGGCTACAGGTGTTCCAGAATGCGTCTATCTGCGATATTACGGCGCAGGATGAATTTGACCTCAGCAGACCGGGACGGGAAAAATGCGCGTTCTTCTGTATCAGCAGCGATCAGGATAGTACCTTTGACTTCCTTTCTTCGCTGTTTTTTTCGTTCCTGTTTATTAAGCTGGTGCGTTATGCCGATGCAGAAGGGGTAGACGGAAAGCTGCCGATTGGTGTGAATTTCGTTTTGGATGAATTCCCGAACCTTGGCGTTATCAATGACTTTAAAAAGAAAATTTCAACGGTGCGCAGCAGAAATATCGGGATTTCTGTTATTTTCCAGAATATAGCACAGCTGAAGAACCGTTATCCCAATGATGAATACCTGGAGATTCTGGGGAATTGTGACACGCAGATAGCGCTGGGCTGTACGGATGAAGTAACTGCACGTTTTATCTCCAATCGTACCGGCGAGGTAACGATTGATGTAAATAGCCAATCAAAGCAGCTGCATGCCATGCGGATGACGGATTACACACCGGAATACAGAGAGACCAACTCTGTTGGCCGCAGAAAACTGATGACAGCAGATGAGGTGCTACGGATGCCGCTGGATGAGGCATTGATTATACTGCGTGGACAGAATGTATTTAAAGTAAAAAAATTCGATTATACCAGGCATCCGGAAAGCCGAAAGCTGAAAAAGTGTAAGGCGGCTGCCTATATCCCGGACTGGAGAAAGGAAAAAGAAGACGATTCTATTGTGCAGTCTGTGGAAGATACAATACAGGAGAAAAAAGAGGAAAAACCAAAGAGCAGAACAGTACAGATTTCCAAGAAAGAACTGATGAGTAAATAAAGGAGGAAAATAAGTATGGCAAATGAAGCAGAAAAAACATTACATGAAATGCAGCAGGTACTTACAATCGATGCAAATGGAGTATACGAAACAGAGGAGGATAAAGCGGAGCTCCTCTGGCATGAGCTGCAGAACGCATACCGCAGTAAACGGATACTGTCCGGTGTATTAAGCGGTGTAGAGGAGACAAGCAGTGGTAGTATTGCTGTGGTTTATTATAAAGGACAGCGCATGATTATCCCTGTCAGTGAGATGGAGCTGAATCTTTCCGAACAGAACGGCTATGGAGAAATGAAGGGCCGTCAGGTTCGTATTTTAAATAACATGGTTGGCTGCGAGATTGATTTTATCCTGATAGCGCTGGACGATACTGCACGCAGTGTTGTGGCAAGCCGCAGACTGGCAATGCTTGCAAAACGCAGGAAGTTCTATTTTCCGAATGAAAACGGAAGTGTGCAGATTACCGAAGGCAGAGTTGTGCAGGCGCGTGTTATCGCAGTAGCGGAAAAGGTAGTGCGTCTGGAGGTATTTGGCGCAGAGTGCGCAGTTCCTGCCAGAGATATTGCATGGGAATGGGTCGGTGATGCAAGGGAGAAATATCATGTAGGTGACAGAGTGATGGCGGTAGTTACATCCGTAGAATCGGATGCAGAGACAATGAATGTAAAAATCACTGCCGATATGAAACGTCTTATGAAGAATGAAGTACTGGAAAAACTGAAGGAATGTAAGGTACAGGGACGGTATTCCGGCAGAATTACGGATATTCATAAGGGCGTGATTTTTGTAAGGCTGTCTAATGGGGTGAATGCCATTGCACATAGCTGTAACGATTACAGATTACCCGGTAAGAATGATGACATCAGCTTTGTTGTGAATCGTCTGGATCAGGAAAACGGTGTTGCGGTAGGGATTATTACAAGAATCATCCGTCAGAATATCTGAGGTGTACCGTATGAAAAGCAGACTATACTATGCCATAAGCTGCTTTCTCCTTGCAGTCGTTTTACTTTTTCTTGCAGTCCCGTTATTTACCCATCGGCTTTATCCGAAACAGCAGGCAATCCGTGTGCTACATACCATGGAAAAGGGCGAACAGCTGACAGATAAGGATATAGAACCGATTACGGTCGGCGCATTGCAGCTATCGGAAGGAATTGCACTGACAGAAGAGGATGTAATTGGCAGATATGCGGCTGTGGATCTGGTTGCGGAGGACATTCTCTTTTTATCCAAGCTGTCACAGCTTCCGTTAGAAGGCGATCTGCCGAAGGATATTCTGCTGGAGGAAAATACCGCACAGCTGATGACACTAAGGATGATTGAAGGCAGTGAATACCCAATCCCAGAAACGGGCGATGTGATAAAGATAAATCTGTTCGATAAGAAATGGAAGGACATCCCCGAGCTGCAATTCGTCAGAATCCTGTCTGTTGTGCCGCCGAAAAAAGCGGAAGATACCGTAGCAGTAACAGTAGCATTGAACGAAAAACAGCAGCAGTATGTAAAACGGCAGAAGAAAACAGTATTCTATGCATCGGTTATTGTGCGGAGCAATGAAGAACTGGCGGAAAAGCTATTGGCAGAGCAGGAATCATTTTTTGAGTAGGGGGTGAATCTATGGCAAAGCATATCCTGATTATTGGCAGTCCGGGCAGTGGAAAAAGTGTATTCAGCGCAGCACTGGCAAGTGCAGCAGGCAAACGAAAAAAGCAGACATTACTGATTAGCGGAGACAGCAGGATTTCGATGCTGTCATTTTTTTGCGGAAATACGGATACAGACGGACTGGAAACGCTTTATGCAGGAGAGATTACATCGCAGCGTACCGCAGATGCAATCAAAATCCTGCGCGAATTTCCGAATATCGGTGTAATGGGCTTTCAGATACATGAACGGAAAAGACAGGAAGGAACCACAGCGCAGATACAGCAGCTATATACCGTTGTGGATGGTATGGCTGAGGTGGTAATCTGGGACGGAACCTCTGACTGGACGGATGCTTTTCAGACTGTAATGACAGCAAAAGCGGAGGTTACGGCGTGTTTGTTAACTGCGGATGTAAAGGGACTGCTTTATTTCCAACAGTATCAGGACAAAATCCGACGGTTGGCGCATTGCCTGCTGTTGGAAGGACTCAGTAAACCCTATTCCCTGCATGAGGAAATGGATATAACCATTGGCGGCTTTGACGGAATCCTGCCTTTTGGCAGAGAGATTGAGCGTTATGTTATGGAAGGGAATTTATTTTCCGTCCTTACATGCTGCCATGCACGATACTGTGAAACAGTAGAGCGCACCTTGGATAAATTGTTGGAAGGGAGAATGGAAAAATGACGGCAAAAAAGAGATTTCGCAGGAAACAGAAAAAATGGAAGGCTTGGGGAGCAGCAATAGCAGCAGAGGAGATACTGATGGATCAGGAGGCGAGCATTTTATTCCCCACGATGTGCGATAAGCTGCAAAAGGCAATGGTTATCAAGCCGGAATATGACATCACAAAAGAAATCATAACAGAGCAGTATCAATCCGATCAGCAGAAAAGACGGTATGCACCAAAGCTGCAGCAGGCAGCTGTCATGCTTTTTGCTGATTTTTTTATTTTCATCGGTTTGCTGCTGCTTTTTTATATCTGCGGACAATATTTTGATGTACTCTGGTTTACCGGTTCCGTAGTAATGGCCTGTGGCATCAGCAGCATATTATTCTTTCTGTTCTGCGAGTGGCTTGTTTTTTATCTGTATCGGATATTTGAAAAGGAGGATTGAGGATGTGAAAGGTTATCGAATAGCAGCAATGGCTGTGATAGGCGTATTATGCTGTAACACAATGGCATTTGCCGCACCAAAGCCATTAGAGGAAGCCTATGAAAAAAACGGAAATTCCTATATTAAGAAAACGTATGTCATCAATAATACGGAAGAAATTTTTGATACCATGGATACAACCTTTGAACTGAATGGACTGGTGTATCATCAGATTGATATTTCCAGTAAGCCGGTGGTAGAGGTATTGACGAAAGATGTGAAGCAGACAGAGGAAACAACAGTAGCATCCCGGAATGATGCGGCTGTATTGAAAAAGCTGGGTGCAACCAAGCAATACACCGATGAGGAAGGCTATCAGGCTACGTTGAAGGCGGAGAAGGGAAGTATCAACTATACGGTTTCCGGCTACACCACAAAGAACCAGACGAAGCATGGCAGCAGAACATATTATAATCTGTCTTCCATGGATTTCAGCCAGATTCCAAAAAGCATCTGGGAGGGCGGTGTATATCTGACTTTGATGGATGTGAAATGGATTGGGGATAATAACCTTGCCAGTGGCGATACCGCGGTAGGGAATACCTATGCCGCAGTAGGCTATTATACAGGGACCTATTCTGTGAAAATTCCATCCGGTTATCGCGCATCTGTACTTTATAAGGGTACTGCAAAGAAGGAAATTTCCGAGCAGACAGCATATACCATTACCTACCTCGGAGAAGAGTCGATGCCACAGCAGGAGGAGAAACTGCCGTTAGGCTTCATCATTGGCGGTATTGGACTTGCATTGGCGGCGATTGGAACGGGTATCTATCTGTTCCTTCGCGATAAACGAAACAGTTTGGAGGAAGAAACAGAAGAATCAGAACAGGAGGAAACGAAGGATGCGGATGTATAAGAAAATTTCTATTGGCTTGATTCTGTGTGCCGTATTACTGCCTAATATTGCATCTGCTGCGGCTTATTCGGATATTGCAGGGCATTTGGATGAAAAATATGTAGTTGGCTATAGTGACCTTGGATTGGTCAACGGCTATCCCGATGGCACCTTTCGACCGGATGTGACACTTACCAGAGCGGAGGCAACTGTATTATTCGGAAAGCTTAATTTGCCTGCCATTAATGGAAAGCAGACGGACTTTCGGGATATAGCAAAGACTGATTGGTTTTATGATTCAGTGGATACTGCGGTAAAAAGCGGATTGGTCAGTGGTTATGAGGATCATACCTTTCGACCGCAGAAAACAATCACACGCTTTGAGGCTATTTCCATGGTATCGAAATTGGTGAAAAGTGAAAAACAGAATACAGTACAGCTGCCTTATGGGGATAGGGATAGCATCCCATCCTGGGTGAACGGTGCAGTCAGAAATCTGTATGTAGCAGGCGTGATTGATACCTATAGCGGAAACCGGATTGTAGGGAATACCCCGGTAACCAGAAGTGAAATGGTTAAAATGCTGTATAAGGTACTGGAAAGCTATCAGTTTCAGCTGACAGGCTTATCACAGGCAGTGAAAAGCACAGGAACAACAGGAGCAACTGCGGTTCAGTTGCCACATGATATTCTGGGGTATCTGACGATTGAGCGAATCGGGATTAAAAAATACCCAGTAAAGGACGGAGCAGATCTGACGACAATTAAAACAGCAATCGGGCATTTTGCAGAATCCGCCTTATGGGATGGGAATGTTGCCTTTTGTGCCCATAACAGGGATTATAAATATGATTTCAGAAACCTGAAAAATATCAAAAAAGGGGATAAGGTCATTTATGAAACACGCTTTGGCACCAGAACCTATACGGTATCTGTCATAAAGGCAATCAATGAAACAGATTGGACGGATATTACAACGAGCGATGAAAGAAATAAGCTGACAATGGTAACCTGTATCGAAAATGAGCCGACCAAACGACTGTTGGTGCAGGCGGTGCAGCAGCAGTAAATTTATTTTTTTCAGTCTTTTTTTGAAAAAATTCTGAAATTTTGTTGCTTTTCCGGGATGAGAATCGTTTATTAAAGTATCATTCATTTTTGAAAAGGGGGAGTATACATGAAAAAGAAAGTATTTTTAGGCACTTTGGTGGCAATGATTTTCAGCATACATATTTCTGCATTTGCGGCACCTACTGCAGCATTTGGAGATGTATCAGCAGGGAACCATATCGCAGCGCCCTATGCCAAAAGTGACATCATTGTACCAAGACCGTCTGCATCAAAGTACGCTGCATTGCAAAAATATGCATATATCGGGATTCCTGCGGATGTAAAAGGGCATTGGGCGGAAAAATATCTGACCTATTTTTTGCAGGTGGGCTGTATGGATGGGAGCGCAGCGGCATTTCATCCGAATGAACCGATTACCTATGCTGACTTTGCTTCGGTAGTTGCAAGATTAGGCTTAAAGCCTGTAGAGTTTAACGGCGGTACTGTTTCGCATAAGGTGTTCCGTGACGCTGCTCTTTGGAATACAGCATATCCTAACGCACAGGCGGCACTTATTTGCGGCGAAGCCGGTGTATGGGGAAATCCTTCAGAGGCAAATTATACCATGCTTGGGTATTCTGGCTTTTGCCTGCAGGATCAGGTGCAACGACAATATATCGCATCTTTTCTGGTTTCCATGCTGCCGATGCAGGAGAAAGAAAGGGTGTCAGAACAGCAATTTGCGGATGAAATACGCTTTCAATCTGCTTTGTGTAAGGATGCAATGAAGCGGCTGACGGGTGAAAATATAATTTCATGTTATGCGGATGGTACGATTCGCCCTGAGGGTACTGTGACAAAAGCAGAGCTTGCAGCAATGCTGTACAGGGTCATGGAAAAATCACAGTTTGACCGAAATATTGTGAGTGATAACCTGTATGGCAAGTATCACTCCTATTATTGGGATGAGGAAGAAAAGCTTTTGGATTTGGTGAATGATGCACGCCGGAAAGCCGGTGTAAGCGAGCTGAAATATGATGCCGATTTAAATGCTCTGTGTGAGATGAAAATGCTTGAAAAATCCATCTATGGATTGGATACCTTTACCAAGCAGATACAGTATGACGGTAAAACCATAGCGGATGGGCATGTTTCAAGGTTTTACGGCAGATGCACCGCAATGGCAAGAGCCTTTGGTCTGACGGATTATTATGTGGGAGAAAATGCAGTTCTGCATGCACCTTATGCGGCAAAGGCACATAACCGTCTGACAGATTCCGAGGCACATCGAAAGAATTATCTGAATCCGATGTATGAGGTTGCAGGCTTCGCAGTAGGGGAAAAAGCAACCTATCAGATGTTTGCGTATGTAAAATAAGGACCCACAACTTAATAATAATATTTGATAAAATAGACAATAACACCATTATTGTTTATAATATTAAACATTAAGAGGTGGTTTTTATGGCAAAAAAAAGTGCGATTCTTTTACCGAAAACACAGAAAATATTAGAACAAATGGGAGAACAGATCAAGTATGCCAGATTAAGACGTAAGCTATCGATGGAATTAGTTGCGGAAAGAGCTGGGATAAGCCGTGCAACATTATGGGCAATCGAGAGAGGAACTCCGTCTGTATCTATCGGTATGTACGCTGCAGTCCTACATGCGCTAAATAATATGGATGAAGATTTACTGTTAGTAGCAAAGGATGATGCGTTGGGAAGAAAGCTTCAGGACTTGGGACTGAAAACAAAACAACGCGCGCCAAAGAAAAATCTGAAATAGAATAAAACAGTAAGGTTTATCCAATCAGCGAAAAAATAAATACTATAAACGCAAAGGAGCTCTGATTTAATCAGGGCTCTTTTTTATATATACAATTCAATCAAAGGAGTGGTTTTATGAAACACACAAAAAGGTGGGTATCCCTGCTTTTAGCGGTTATGATGACTGTCGCTGCACCGTTATCCGCTTTTGCGGCATGGGAAGATGGATTTGTTATTCCCGGGCAGAACAGTGGTAGTAATAGCTATGATGACCTGTTTTGGGATACCACGAACAAGAGCGATAGCACAACCATCAGCAGCAGTATAACAGAGGATAAAAAGAAGGAGGATACAACAGAAAAAGAGGATACCGGCAGTAAAAAATCCGATGAGAAAACAGCAGATGCAGTGCTGCCGGATACAAAGACATTTTCAGTAGAATCCAGATATTCTGCTGTCCCTTTACTGGCAGATAACTACACAGAAATCTATGGGACGGATTCTATACCAAAGGCACGTTCTGCTACAGGCTCGGGACCGTATGATTATTTGCAGGCAAATGGCGGTTATGTAACCATTACAGCAGACAGGCCTTTGAATAATATCCTGCATTATGACGGCAAAATTGTAGACAACATCCATATTGCGAAATGGATTGCTGATGATCCTGCGGCTTTGGAGTATCCAGCATATTGCAAGAATCCGGGATGGAAGGGAACTGCACAGCATGCCGATGGGAAATATCAGGTAGATCCATTAGAAAGCATCGGCGCTACAGAGAAGAAAATCCTTGGGATTGCCAGAGCAGGCTATCCTTATAAAACGCCTGCACAGTTAGGCTGTAATAATGTAGATGAGGCATACTATGCTACCCATGGAGCGATTCATACAGCGATAGTTGGCGGTTCGCTGGATAAATGGTCTATCCAGAGTGGGGATACAGCAAAAAATACACGCGTACTGAATGCATTAAAGAAGATCTATAACGAAGGCATTGCAAATCCGTATACGCCGCCGGCGGTAACTGTACAGCTTGCACCTGTCAGTGGCTCTGAGGAAGCAACTGCGGAAGGTGACTGGGTTATAAATACCTATCATTTTACCAGCAGTATTGCCAGAGATAAATGGAAGTTCCGTATTCTTGGGGACGATATTATGGCAATGGTGGAAAATGGAACCATTGAGGTCTATGCAGGCAGTAAAAAAATCATGCCACAGACAAATGTAAGCGGCGCATGGGACACATCGAAAGCGTTTGCAGTTGATATGGGGCAGGATGTAACGGTAAAAGTACCAAAGACATTGGCAGAATCCACAGGGATTCGATATACACTGTATGGTACAACCGTTGGTGGTTCTTTAGATACAGCCGCCAGCTATCTTGGGAACCCCGTAGGTCTGTCCGGTAACTGGCAGGGGTATATCTATAACTTCCGTCCGCAGGGAACGGATTCTGCAGAAATGACCTACAACGCATCCCCCACAATCCCTGATACACCGGAGAATCCCGATACACCTGCATTCTCTAATAAAGGCAGTCTGGTTGTAGAGAAATTGGACTATCAGACCAAGAAAAAAGTTGCAGATGCCGTATTTCATATCCACGGCGTATCGGAAAGCAATGAGCACATCAACATTACTGTAAAGGCAACGAATGGTGCAACAGAGCCTGTTCTTAGCAAAGGTGCAAGTATTACGATTTCCGATGGTGTCCTAAAACTGACAGGGATTCCTGTAGGTGTATATGAAATAACAGAGGTATCTGCGCCGCCGCATTATTCTGTTGCAGTAGGGAAAAATTCTCAGAGTGTTCGTGTGGAAAACAACGCAGAGGTACATCCGAAAGTAACCTTTGAAAATCAGCCGTATGGCTCCCTTACAATCCGCAAGATTGATGCACAGACACAGGAGACGTTAGCCGGTTTTTATTTTCAGGTCATCAATCATACTACGGGCTTTGAACAGACAGTAGAAACAGGTAAGAATGGCGAAGTAACGATTGAAGACCTGACGGAGGGCAGCTATGAGGTTAAGGAGCTTGCGGCCAGATTTGATTATATTTTGGATGCCACACCGCAGATTGGTGAGGTTGACTGGGGCAAGGAAACAGTTGTTGTCATGAAAAATAAGAAAAAGCCATCTGTAGAGATTAAGAAGATTGATGCAGAAACATCAGAACCCATTGCAGGGGTACACTTTGAAATCACAAATAAGAATACCAGACAGGTATATATGGGTGTAACGGATCAGAACGGTCGCATTACGCTGTCAGATGTAGAAGAAGGCTGGTACGAGGTGACGGAAGTTACGCCTGCAAAGGGCTATCTTCCTTTAGAGCAGGTGTATGAGGTTTATGCAGAAAGCGGAAAGCCCGGCACTGCAATAATTCAGAATCATAGAGCACCTGACCTTACGATTATCAAACGAGACAGCCAGACAGGCGCTGCATTATCCGGTGCAATGTTTACTGTAGAAAAATTGCAGGAACCAGATAAAGGCTTTGTATCCGGCAGTCCCTTTACAACGGATACTGACGGTAAAATTTTGCTGAAAGGTCTGACACCCGGCGCATATAAAATCTGTGAAGTAAAAGCACCGAATGCTTACGAGAGCGGCAATGAGGAACGTGTAGTAAATCTTGTTGCAGGGCAGGATTTTACAGCCGTATTTGAAAATACGAAAAAAGCAACATTAACAGTCCATAAAGTAGACTCCATTACCAAAGAACCCTTGAAGAATGCAAGGTTTGAGGTACTGAAGGCGGTAAATGGTTCTCTTAGCGGTGAGGTAGTAAAGGTCGGTGAATATATATCTGACAGCAATGGACAGTTCCAACTGCAACAGGCAGATAGCGGCTGGTATCGTATTATAGAAAAACAGGCTCCTACAGGCTATGAGAGAAAAACAGAATCTATGGAGGTATTCCTGAAAGCAGGCGAGGATAAAGAGATTACCTTTGAAAATAGCCCACAGTCTGCCATTATCATTAAAAAGATAGATGCAGAAACAGGAGCAGCTTTATCCGGTATTCGTTTTGAGGTAAGATATTTAAGCGGTGCTACAGGAACAGAAGGTACTGTAATCGGGACTTATACAACATCGAAAAATGGTACGATTACTGTTGCAGGCTTAAAACCCGGTGTGTATTCCGTGGCAGAGGTATCTACTGACAGCGACCATATCTTAGATGATACACTGAAAACGGTAACACTGAAGGATGATAATGCAGTTGTTACCGTTGAATTTACAAATGCGCCGTTAGGCGGTCTGTTGATTAAAAAGATGGATGCTGTGACAAAAGAACCGTTGAGTGATGTTATCTTTAAGGTAACAGACATCAAAGGTGCGGTAGTCGGTGAGTCTAATGGTGAATATCGCACCGATGAAACAGGCAGTATTTATATTCCAAAGCTGATTGGCGGCTATATCGTACAGGAGGTAAAGGCAAAGGAGGGGTATCTTCTTGATAATACTGCAAAGACGATTTATATCGAAAAAGGCAGAGTTTACTCTCTGGAATTTTTCAATCAGCCGCATAACAGCCTTATCATTCAGAAGGTAGACCGAAAAACACAGAAACTGCTAGAGGGGGCAAAGTTTGAGGTAAGAAAGATTGACGGCACCTATATCGGTGAATATATCACTGCCGCAGACGGCAGAATCACCATTCCGGATATGAAACCCGGTTGGTATGTGGTAAAGGAAACAGCGGCACCCGAAGGCTATTGCCTTGATACCGCAGTCAGCAAGAACGTACAGGTAAAGAGCGATGCACCCTCTATGGTAAAATTTGAAAACGATAAGAATGCGACACTTCGTATCTCCAAGACTGACAGTGTCACAGGGAAACCAATGGAAAATGTGGAATTTACCATTGTGCGTGAGGACGGCAAGACCTATGGAAAGCATTACACCAATAGACAGGGTGAAATCAATCTGGAATATAAACTCCCCGCAGGCATCTATCTCATCAGAGAAACCAATACACTGAAAGGCTATGCACTGGATACCAATGTAAGAAAAGTTGCGTTGGATTGGGGCGATGACCAACTCATTGAATGGGAGAACTATCCTCTGGCATCGATCCGGATTGAAAAAACGGATGCGGAAACGGGAAAACCCATTTCCGGCGTGAAGTTTGAATTTTTCGATAAGAATAAGGAATCCATCGGCACATATATCGCTGACAGTAAGGGGCAAATCCATCTGGATAAGATGTTCCTTGGTGATGCTACCTACTATATCGAAGAAAAGGAAAATGAAGGTTATGTCGTGACAAAAGGCTTACAGACAGTAAAAACAAAATGGGGAAAGACAACCTATGTAGAGCTGGAAAATAAGCCGATTCAAGGAAAAGTACAGATCCATAAAACTGCTGCGGATAACAATGCTATCACCGGTCATTTAAAAGGGGATGGCTTAAAGGACGCAAAATTTACGGTTTATGATTCTGACGGGAAGAAGGTTACTGTTCTAAGAACAGACAGTAAAGGCTTTGCGGAATCCGATTGGCTGAGATATGGTAAGTATACCATGAAGGAAACAACCAGTCCGCTGTATTTCCTTTTAAGTGATGAAACGATTTCTTTTGAAATCAAGAAGGATGGAGAAATCGTAGAGATTAAAAGGGAAAATAAAAGCACGGCTTTGCAGACGCATGTGGAAAAAAGCGGCTATCAGGAGACAATGGGCGGAAGTGTAATCAGATATGATCTCTATCATATCCAGAATAAATCTCTGGTGCCTTTGGAGAACTTCTATCTGCATGAAAGCCTGCCTGCGGATGCGGCATATATTACAAGGCTGTTTACCGGTACATTCAATCAGAACCTGAACTATACCATCTATTATAAGACGAATAAAACAGGCAGCTTTAAGGTATTGCGGGATAACCTGTTTACCAATAAGGTCTATGAAATTGACTGCACAAAGGGTCTAATGGCAGGGGAATATATCACTGATATTAAATACGAATTTGGTACGGTGGACATTGGCTTCTGCGAAGTAGAACGTCCTTTTATCTATTGTAAAACATATCAAAATTTGCCGAACGGCTATCAGTTTACGAATAGAGTAGAGGTAGGTGGGATGTACGAAATGCAGAAAGTAAAGGCGGAGGATTCCTATACAACGAAGATTTATGCACCTGTGGCAAGCAGAGGGAAACTGCCGAAAACAGGATATTGATAGGCTACCGACTGTATGAGAGTATATCAGCTGTAGGGTAAATGATGAGGCACTTGGAAGTGGATTCTGAGTGCCTCTTTTTTTATTGAATGATGTTGTGAAAACATTCTATAGCAGAATAGTATCCGGTGAATAAACAGTGCTAAAGAAAATATGATTGCGAGCAGGCGTTGTACCTGATACAATGATAACTGATGAGTTATGCGCTTGGTTAAGATTATTTTTTCTGAGTGGTGTAATGCTGAAAGAATACAGAATCGGTGAGGGTGCGATATGTTTCATCATCTTGCAGAAATGATACAGAGGGATCTGAAGCATGTCGGATGCCCCTATACACAGTATAAGTGGGAGCTTGACTGATATAGTTTTGATAATTAGTGGTACTTAGAATGGTCTGAGTACCGCTTTTTTAATAAAAGGATTCATAGATTGAAAGAAGATAATAAGCTGTTTATCAAAAAACCGATGGATTATTATGTAATAAGAAATATGGATATAGATTTTTATGATACGCTGGATTTAAGACAGCGTTTTTTTAGTTCTTGAATTTCATGAAGAAACAGGAGATTAACAGAAATGGTATATGGATATGTGCGTGTAAGTGCTAAGGATCAAAATGAGGATAGGCAAATAATCGCTATGCGAGAGGTTGGAGTTTCTGAAAAAAATATTTATATGGATAAGCAATCGGGAAAGGATTTTAAACGGAAGCAGTATAAAAGACTGGTAAGAAAAATGAAAAAGGATGATTTATTATACATAAAAAGCATAGATCGCCTTGGGAGAAATTATGAGGAGATTATAGAGCAATGGAGACATCTTACAAAGGAAAAAAGGATAGATATTATTGTTTTAGATATGCCGTTATTGGATACCCGACGAGGAAAGGACTTAATGGGAACATTTCTAAGTGATATTGTATTGCAGGTGCTTTCCTTTGTAGCGGAAAATGAAAGGTCAAATATTCGCCAGAGGCAGGCAGAAGGAATAGCAGCAGCAAAAGCCAGAGGCGTAAAATTCGGGCGACCTCCTAAACCACTTCCGGAAAATTTTCATACAGTTTATCAAAGATGGAAAAATGGGAAAATTACAGGTACAAGAGCGGCAGAAGAATGCAATATGCCTATTACAACATTTCGATATAAAGCAGATATTTACGAAAAAACTAATTTTTTGTGAAAGAGGATTTCTGCAATAAAGTGTACTTTTTTGCAAATTTTCAGTAGATTTCTTCACACTTCAATATTAACATACACATTTGTCTTTTACAACAGAATTCAACATAATTAGCACAGATTAAGGATTCAAAATTCATTTACAAAAAAGTACACATTTTAAAAAAGGGTTTTAAGAAAAGGGGGATATCATGAAGCGTAATATGAAACGAATTTACAAAGGTCTGGTTTCAGGGGCTCTTTCGATTGGAATGTTATGTGCAGGATGGTCTATTCCAATGGCGTATGCCGCCGGGAATATCAGCGTTTATATTGATGGAAACTATCTGAGAACAGACGTACCTCCGTATATTAAAAACGGATATACAATGCTGCCAATGCGTGCGGTTTATGAAAGCCTTGGTGCCAATGTTCGGTATAACAGCCAGAGCAAAGAGATTATTATTTCTGCGGATAGTGATGTACTTAAGCTTTATATCGGCAGAAAAACAGCCTATTTAAATGGGTCTCCTATCTCATTGAGTGTAGCACCTGAAATAAAAAATGGCAGAACTATGGTTGGTCTGCGAGACGGTGCAAATTTAATCGGGGCAGATATTGATTGGGATTCAAGAACGAGAGAAATATCTATTTGGACAGATGGCGATGGGTACGATGACGATGATTGGTACTACGATGATGAATATTCTTTTGACGATATTAAAGAGGGAGAATGGAACGATACAAGGAACAAAAAAATAAGTTTAAGTATCAATAAAACGGGGTGGAATACGGCTGAAATTCAAATATATTGGGGCGGTGGCTCGTCTAGTATAAATGGGGTTGATTATGATAATGGATTTCGTGATTTTGATGGGATTAGATGGAATTTGACTTGTAAATGGAATTCTGATGAAAACATTCTTGAGTATGAAAACGGTATGTGTTTCGGATGGTTTGTGGGAGATGAAGGATTGTCGCATAGTTACTTGCTTGATCAAGATTGTACAGGTTATTTATACTTGGATTCCGGAAGTCTGTATTGGGTAGACGATAATGAAAGTGTGAGCGAAAATTGTCGCTTTATACATAAATGATATGATTTTGTATCATACCGGGGGAGAAGGTGATTCACAGAAAAGTAAATGTGGTAACCGTTGTAGTTAAGATATTTAAAGGTATTAGGGAGGGATTTTATTGAAAAAACTAATTGTATCAGCGGTGTTAACTGGAATGATTTGTATGGGATGGTCTGTTCCAATGGCGTATGCTGCCGAAAATATCAGCGTTTATATTGATGGGAACTATCTGAGAACAGACGTACCTCCGTATATTAAAAACGGATATACAATGCTACCAATGCGTGCGGTTTATGAAAACCTTGGTGCCAATGTTCGGTATAACAGCCAGAGCAAAGAGATTATTATTTCTGCGGATAGTGATGTACTTAAGCTTTATATCGGCAGAAAAACAGCCTATTTAAATGGGTCTCCCATCTCATTGAGTGTATCACCCGAAATAAAAGATGGGAGAACAATGGTTGGACTGCGAGATGGTGCAAATTTAATTGGAGCAGATATTGATTGGGATTCAGAGTTGAGAAAAGTATCTGTTCGGACTGATGATGAGGGGGATAAAAGAAATAATAAGACATCCTCTTTTGATGAGATAAAGGAAGGTTCTTGGACAGATGAACGAAACCAAAGAGTAGGTTTAAGCATTTCTAAAACTAGCGGAGATAAGGCTGAAATTTTAGTTCAGTGGTCATCTAGTGTGACAAAAGGTAGCGAATGGAGAATTCAATGTAAATGGAACTCGGAAAAAGGTGTTTTAGAATACAAAAATTGCGAGGCTTGGCAATATTATTATGATAATACCAATAATTGTCATAAAGAATTGGTATATGATAATGGGATTGGATATTTTTATTTTGATTCAGGCTATTTGCATTGGGTAGATAAAAATGATAATGCTGGTAAGGATTGTTATTTCACGTTCTTAGGTTAATTACGAGTTTCCTGGTAAGCACTGAATGTTAAATCTATGATAAGCAGGAGACAAAAGTAATTTAAGAAAACTAAATAATGTGTAATTATATTTAAGAATGTAAGGAGGAATTTTTATGAACTATTTGAAAAGAAATATCATTGTTAAAAAAATAATTAGTTTTGGTGTTGCTTTTATGATGACATACTCATCATTTTCGGTGTCAGTGTTTGCTGCTGATTATTCTGCAAGTTCAGCTGTAAATTATGCAGCTATACATTGGAGTGATGGTGTTGGTTTATGTGACCAATTTGTAAAAGCTTGTTTAAAGAGTGGTGGTGTTACTTTAACATCTGGTGGTGTAGGAAATGTAAAAAATGAATTAGTAAACAAAGGATATGGAAATTTATCTATGCTTTATAAATATGGTTCTTTTATAAGAGAAGCAGATAATACAGGACGAGTGTCTGCAGGTGATGTCATTTTTTTCTATTGCTCTACATGTGGTGAATGGAAACACATGGCTATTGTTGGCGGAATCGATAGCCGAGGATATGTTACAGCATATGGTCATAATGCGGCATGGAATAATATAAATTATCTTGCAACGTACAGAGATAATAAGGGGCATTCTGGAAGTGCGATATCTGTTTATTGTGTACATATGAATGGAAAGGGATCTGCGAATAACGCTTCCGAGGGGGCTTATACACCGCCTACAAATAATAAACCTAGCCAATCCACAGGCTCAACTTCTACAAAGAATAACAATGTAACCTTTCCGATGATTAGTGTAGGTGATCTTTCTGGAACAAATGCAACATTAAGCGCAAGAGTTTCCTATAGTGGGAATCGCCCTTCTGAAGTAGGAGTTTATTTTGGCGATTCAGAGAGTTCAATGAGAAAAGTTGGCAGTGATAAAATCAACCACAGTAAGAATCCTTTTGATATGTGGTATGATTTGAATAAATGCGGCGTTACTCTTTCTGCAGGGACACAGTACTATTATAAAATGTATGCGATTGTAGATGGCAAGGAGTTTACAAGTAAAACGAAGAATTTCTGGACTTCTCTTACAATATCCGTTAACAGCGGAAGTGAAAAAAAGAATCCGGATCCCGTTGGTATGCCTGCGGTTTCTGTAGATGGTTCGACTGTATCTGTAAGCTGGAACTCTGTGGCAAATGCAACATCCTACGATGTATATTTGGTTCAAGAGCCTTGGGGTTGGGGAGATATTAAATATAGAGGTTCAACACAGGGTACGAGCTATACCTTTACAAATGTTAGAAATGGAGCTTATGCAGCTTTTGTTATCGCAAGACCCAATAAAGATACAGTGCAGAGTGAATGGAGCAGTTTTAATGTAAATGCAGCATCAACATCTACAGCTGATTTCTACAATATCAACGCAAGCAATGTTTCCCAGACAAATGCACAGCTGAACGCATCCATTTCCTATAGCGGCAATCATCCTTCTGAGGTAGGGGTTTACTTTGGTAATTCCGCAGATTCTATGCGTAAGGTCGGCAGCGATGCAATTAACCATAATAAGAATCCCTTTGATATGTGGTACAGCTTAAATAAATATGGCGTTACTCTTTCCGCAGGGACAACCTATTATTACAAAATGTATGCAATCATGGATGGCAGAGAGGTAACAAGCAGTGTGCAGAGTTTTACCACTCCAGCACAGGTGAACAGTAATCTTGTTACTGCTCGCGTCAGTGGTACACCCGGTGGACTGGCAATTAACAGTCAGCCAAACCAGTATACAAAGATTGGGCGTATGGATGAAGGTGTATATTGTACGATTGATTTAAGCCGTACATCCGGGAATTGGTATTATGTTACATATAATGGTGTTTCTGGTTACGCTTATAACAGATACCTTGTGATTCAGTAAAGGGCAATGTTGTAAAATGTATAGCAGGGAGAGAAATTCTCTCTGCTATATCTAAAAATAAGGGGGGATATTATGAAGTATACAAAAAATATATTAAGCTTTGCATTAGGCTCTGCTATTACAGCATCCTTGTTTTTAACAGCTACTCCTGCGTTTGCGGCAATGGTTGGCAAGACAATTCAGGTAGCAACAGGTGTAAATATTTATGTTGATGATCAAAAACTGATTAAAGACCGTAAAGGAAACAATGTTGAGGGTTTTATTTATAACGGAACAACATATTTGCCTTTACGAGCCGTAGCGGATGCTGTGGATAAAACAGTACAGTGGGATGGAAAAACAAGCAGTGTATATCTTGGAAAACATACATCCACAGAGCCTGCTGCATACCTCCAAGATGTAGATTGTCTTACAGGTAGAGAAATAAAAACCAGAACTTTACAAGACAATCTTGGGAATTATCGGACAAATAGTACTACCGTAGGTTTTAAAAATACATATCTCGCAAACGGAAAATATTCTGCTATTTCGGGAACTTTGTTTTATCCCAAAAATGCAAATACCGGATGTTTTGGAGTTATACAAATTTTTGGTGATGACAAACTTTTGTATGAAGGAAGGGTAGGATATGGAGAAACCCCTGTTGATTTTAAAGTTGATTTAACAGGAGTGCTTAAACTGAGAGTTAATTTTATAGAGGAGGATATTAGCGGCACTAAATTAGACGATGGCTTATGGACAAATGTAGCTGTATCCAATCTTGCATTGTGGTACTAAAAAGTTTTATAAAAAAATAAATATCTATTTTATAGATTTCTAAGTAAACAGTTTGATGGCAACCCTCGGATAGTACGCAATTTGATTTGTTATACAATCTGTAAGGGTTGCCATTTTTATACGAGAGGAGGGTTAAGATGAAAAGAATCAATCTGAAAAAAATCTGTGCAGCAGCAATCTGTACGGTATTGATCGCAAGTGCTGGTTT
>OGZG01000374.1_pt1 | contig 34576 bp, 33 predicted proteins | sample 1576781 | NCBI WGS metagenome assembly OGZG01 (sample SAMEA3541502, study PRJEB24748) | human gut metagenome | biome: human gut; feature: human-associated habitat; material: faeces | place: China | collected 2012 | reverse complement strand
GCCTACGGCGGTTGCGCTCCGACACGCGCCTGCGGGCGCAGCCCCTCGGGGGAAGCCTTAGGAAACCCGCCTCACTTGCGGCTCTTGCTGTTGGTGGTGTTGGTGCTGTTGTTGGTGCGGCTGGTGCTGCTCTGCTGGGTGCGGTTCGTGGTTTTCTGGGTGCTGTCGCTCGTGCGGTTGGTCGAATTGTTTGTCTGATTCTTTGCCATAGGTGGTTGACTCCTTTCGCAAGTAAAAAGCGATCTGCGGCCCTTCTGGGCTGCACAGGTAGTTTGCCCGCCCATGGCTTTTTTATGCAAAGGGGGCCGTTTTGGAATTTCCAAAGGATTTTACGGCGCGGGAGAAGGCGCTGCTGGGGGACCGCTTTGAGGAGTTGTATACCTACGCCACGGCGCAGCCTGCCCGCGGTGTGACGGTCAATACACTGCGCTGCACACCGGACTGGTTTGCGGCACACACGGATTTTGCCGCAGAACCGTCAAAATTCTGCCGTACTGCGTTCACCACGGCGGCAGACTTCCGCCCGGGGCGGCACCCGTGGCACCATGCGGGGCTGCTCTATGCGCAGGAGCCGAGCGCATCTGCCCCCGCCGCCTTGCTTGATGTGCGCCCCGGTATGCGGGTGGCCGATCTCTGCGCTGCGCCCGGCGGCAAGACCAGCCAGCTTGCGGCTGCCCTGCAGGGGCAGGGCCTGCTGCTGGCGAATGAGTTTGTGGCCGCCCGCGCCGAGATCCTGCGCCAGAATCTGGAGCGGATGGGCGTGACGAACGCCGTTATCACCAACGAGGACACCGCCAACCTTGCCAAAGCCCTGCCCGGGCAGTTTGACCGGGTGCTGGTCGATGCGCCCTGCTCCGGCGAGGGCATGTTCCGCAAGGAGGCGGTGGCTGCCGCCCAGCACAGTGACGCCCTTGTGGCCCACTGTGCAGAGCTGGGCGCGGAAATTTTAGAAAATGCTGCGGTCCTGTTGGCCCCGGGCGGCGTGCTGGTCTACTCGACCTGCACCTTTGCCCCGGCGGAGGACGAGGCGCAGATCGCAGCCTTCCTTGCAAAGCACCCCGAGTTCACCCTCTGCGACCTGTCCGGCTGCGGCTTTGGCCGCCCGGGCGAGGGCAACCGCGCCCCGGACCACCCGGATTTCCACGCCGAATACACCCGCCGCATCTGGCCGGCGGACGGCGGCGAGGGGCATTTTATGGCGAAGCTGCAAAAGGCCGCCGATGCCGAGGTGCCGAACCAGCCCAAGGTCAAGCCGCCCAAAGCGGCAAAGCCCCCGGCGGAATGGCTGGAATTTGCCCGGGCCTATTTCCCGGCGCTGGCATCCCGCCCGCTGGCCGGGGCGGGGGAGTGGCTTCTGCTGCCCGCACCGGGCAGCGAGGGGCTGAACACCGCAAAGCTGCGCGTTGTGCGGGGCGGTGTGCTGGCGGGCAGTGTGCTGAAAAAGCGGTTCCAGCCAGCCCACGCGCTCTTTATGGCCTACGGCGCGGACTGCACGAACCGGGAGGAGCTGACGCTCGCCGACCCGCGCACCGCCGCCTGGCTGCGCGGCGAGGAGATCGACGCCGCCACCGCGCAAAACGGCTGGGGCGCCGTGCTGGTGGGCGGCTTCCCGCTCGGCGGGGGCAAGGTCAGCGGCGGGGGCATTAAAAATCATTACCCAAAAGGGCTGCGTAACCTGCAATAAAGCGGCTACTGTCAAGGGTTCGCGGCAAAATTGAACGGATTTTAAAAATGTGTCAATAGACATTTGTTGCTTTTGACAGTTAATGACCCGGTACAGGGTGCGCTTGTGAGCGGCTCTGTGCCGGGTATTTTGGTTTATGCAACACCTTTAGCCCGTCACTATGTGACGGGCTGAAAAAGGCTATTTGCGGCGTTATTGCGCCGGGGAAACAGGCGGTTGCGGTTTGGTTTGCGCCGAGCGCGGCGATTAGAAGATGGGCCCGCGCTTTGGTGAACGGGCGCGGCACACCGTCCGCAATATCCTAACGCCGGGGCACGGCGTTAGGATGCGCACTGCGGTGCGCAGGGCGGCTCGGCGTGCCCGACTGCCCGCAAACCGGCTGCTTAGGTCAGACCGAAGAAACGGTACACCTTCGCGCGGTCATGCAAGGGCAGCTTCTCAAACTCGGCCTTGAGCATGTCGGCGGCACTGCTGCCGCCGAACATGGGGCGAGAGTAGTTATTCACCCAGTGCTGTACCTGCGTGGCCTGCGTCTGCGTGACGCGGGAAAGGCTCTGGCCCTTCGGGAACTTGCGGCGAATCAGCTTGTTATTGACCTCGTTTGTGCCGCGCTCATGGGGGCTTTGCGGGTGGCAGTAGAACATAGTCACGCCCAGGCCGTCTATGGCGGTCTGATCGGCGAACTCGGAGCCGTTATCGGAAGTGAGTGTGTGGAAGATCAACTTCCAATCACTGCCGAAGTACCGGCGAAGGCGCCGAAGCTGGCGCACGGTTTCTGCAGAGGTCTTGCTCTCGGCCTTGAGGATGATTTCTGCGCGGGTCTTTCGCTCGGAGATCACCAGCAGGCTTTCGCTCTGGCCGCTGGCCTTGCCTATGACGCTGTCAATCTCCCAATGGCCAACGCTCTCACGGGTCTGCACTTCCTTTGCGCGGCGCTCAATACTCCGGTGGCCGGGGTGTGACACATTGCTATGCGAGTGGCCGCTCTTGCCGGTCTTTGGGTGGCCCTGCGGCAGGTGTTTGAACCGCAGGGTTGAGAACAGTTTCATCTCAATATATCTATAGCAGGTGGTCTTGCTTATGGTTATACCGTAATCGTTGCCGACCTGATGTATTGCATCCTCTGGGCTGGAACCGGACAACATCCAAGATTCCAGCGCGGCGAGGTAGTCAAACCGGTTTGAAATCTTCAGATCGGGGCCGTGGGCTGTTCGCATATACTCGGCGCGGCCTTGTGCCTTTTGGGGGCTATAGATGGTGTAGTATTCCCATGTCGAGCCGTTAAGCTGTTCGACCTGACCGCGCTTGATTTCCCGGCAGATCGTGGACGGCCAAACACCCAGTTCTTTTGCAATGGCAGTCTGGTTATAGCCCTTCTTGAGCAGGTAGGCGATCAGGTTACGCTCATTCTCCGTCAATGGAAGCCCTTTAGGGCGCTGTTCAGTATACATAATGCACCTCACAAACAAAAAGCCGCTGCAGGCCCCGAGGGACAGCAACGGCTAAAATTATATACGGCTTGCATTTTCACGGCAATAGGCGCACTCTGGGTGCTGGCCGCAGAGTGGCAGACCGCCCGAGCATGGTTCGTCCGGGCAGTTTGCACGGCTATAGTAATTGGTTATGGCCACAACGGGCCCGGAGCACGAACCGTCCGCAAAGTAACTGCAGGGCTTGCGCAGGCAGTAAGGCCGCTTATTCGTTTTGTCTATCCGGCAAACCTTTTTCATCTATTACACCTCAAGAAACACAATAAGCATATGCGGAGAAACACACACAAGTTTTCGCACAGTGGCATCTTCCACCATTTCAAATAGCCCATCATCAACGATGGGGCCGGTGGACAAACAACCAAGTGAACCGTCAACTTCGTCAAACAGGTCAAAGTGAATCTCGCTAGAGATTTCGTACAATTCTTTAAAAGTCATTTTACGTTCTCCTTTTGGGGCTATCTCTTAATCTGCCCGGACATACGGCGCTGGGCTTTCTTTGTGGGTTTACTTGCAACCTCAAGGCCAAGCGGCCCGGCCGGAGCCTGATTGCTGATGATCTCGGATTCTGTGAGAATATCGCCTTCTTCAAATTTCTTTTGCAGGTTATCGACTACGGCCAATGTGTCATATGCGTTATAATCACGGTCGAGGACGAACCAGAGGCCGCGCCGGAGCGGCTTGATCATCTCGGCATTTGTGGCGTTCTCCATCTCCCATGCGTCATAGCTGGCCCAGAGCTGAAAGCGCCAGACTTTATTACACTGAATGACGGTATGGGTAACATCCCGGAGCAGCTTGTCAACATGTTGGAAACGCTGTGCAGAGCCGTAAAAGCTGATGTGATAGTGCCGGCAGCAAAGCAGCGTATTGAGGAAGTAGGCATTGAAGTTATCCTTAAAGCTGCGCGAGTTCATTTGAACGGAGAGTTCATCCATAGCCACGATGGTGACGGTCAGAGTGTCCTCTGCATCATCAATGGCAGTCGTTGTCTTGCTGGCCTTTACGACCTGCGCAAGGCTTTCTAGCTTTGTATACGGTACTGACAGATCTACATTGGAAAGAATACTGATTTTCTGAACAACAAATTTCTTGCGGCGAGGGCACCAAACTACTTTGTCGTTGTAATGGTTATACAGGCCCACGACTTTATGTACCAAGGAAAGTGTTTTGCCGGAGCCGAAGTAGCCGCAGTAGATGTCCAGCGCGCCCACAGGGCAGTTATGCCAGCCCCGATGAAGCTGGTAATAATAGAGGTCCTTTATGGCATTGTAGCCGGTCTGAAATGGATGGAAGGTAATCTGCCGGGCAATGCGGGAGACACCCAGCGTAATGAGGGCGGCAACGAGAGCGAGAACACAATAACCGTTCATCAGAAGCGACCCCCACGCGCGAATGTGTGGGTGAAATCCTTAATAATGCCAAATACAAAGAGGAACAGCGCAAAACCTACAAGGATAGCCAAAAACCAAGGGAAGAACTCGGAGAGATTCTGCGGGGCGTTCGCAGTAATGCCGAAGAACGCCAGCAGGTCATAAAATATCTGTACCATGTTTTATACCTCACTTGTCCGGCAAGGCGCGCGCGGGGCGGGGGCAAAAGCCCCCGCGCCCCAACACGCGCTTGCCGCCTTTTACTTAAAAGCCACGAACCAGACCGACTACGATTGCACCCACAACCACGGCGGCCAGAACCAACAAAAGCACTTCTTCGACGCTGTAATCTGTAAAAGGCTTTTCAAACGCGGCGGGCTGGGCCGTCTCGGCGGTAGCCATTTCTGCAGCTGTCCGCAGGTCTACAAGTTGGCCGGAGATCGTCTCCAGCTGGGCCGTGTAATCCTGCACCAGTTCGCCGGACTGTGCATCTTCCGTGCCGGTCTCGGCAGGGGTCATTAAATCAATCAATGTATTGAGAGATTCCTGCAGCGTGTCCAGCTTTTCATACAAGGTCGGGTCATAGGTCTGCACGCCCTGCACCTGCACAGTCTCGTGCGGCTCTTCCTGCGCTGATTCCTCGGCGGGCGGGGTGTATTCCTCTGCGTGAGTATTGAGCGTGAAAACGGCGGAGAGCAGCACCAGAAGCAGGATAACAGCGCCGCAGACTTTATTAAAGTTATCCATTACGACAGCATACCTCCAATAAATGCAGCGGCGATAGCGCCCACGATTGACCACAGCCAGATGTCATAGAACGACAGAGTAAAGCCGTAGACGGTAAACGGCTGGTTGAAACCGTTCAAAATAACGGTCATGACTTCAACAAAGGATTCCATGTTGCACCTCCTAAGACATACGCCGACAAAGGGCGTTGACAAAGCCAAGAATAATAGCGAACTCAAACGCCCACCAGTACGGAAGCGGTATCCATTCAGTGGTGGCCTTGATGAACTTCGGAAATTGGTCTTTTACATTGAAGGTCAGCGCGCCGGGGGTATCCTTGAGGGTATCGGAAACCCGGTCAACGCCATCCGAAAAGTTGCCGGAGACTGAATCGTGCAATTCGCCAGCATCCCCCAAAAATGAGGAACCCGAGGAATCGCCAGAGCTTGAGGAAGATTCTGCGGGCGCATCTTCTGCAAAGACGCAGGGCACGGCGGCGATCGCGGCGCAGAGAACGGCGAAGGCCGTAATACAAAGTTTTTTCCACATCATTTAGACCTCATTATAAATTTGATAATGACGAACAGGAAAACAACGAAAAGACAGGTGTTAATAGTCATGACCACGCCTTCCGGCAGGAACGGGAATAGGTACGCGACACCGGCGAAAAGGTTGGTAAAGAACGCGATCAACGCGAGAATCAAGGAAACCAGCGCCCAGAATATACCTTTATGGTCACCATCTGTGCCATCATCTGAACCGCCGCCGATGAAGATATTCCAGAAGTTATTTGTGTCTCCGCCGCCGTCAGGCTTGCCGGTCGGGGCCGGGCTGGGAGAGGGCATAGGCGAGGGCGGTTCGGTCGGTGCAGGTGTAGGAGTTACAACATCTTTTGCATCATAGCCCAGAAGATTGAAGTGACTAAGGGAACACATAGAACTTGCATAGTTCGACATATTCAAGCGGTAGTATTTGTACGCCTTGCGCAGGGTAAGGGGGTACTTGTGTTCTTCCAAATCCGAGAGATTTTGACCTGTTTGTTTGTCCAAAACATCCCATGTATTGCCATCGTCAGAGCCTTGCAGCGTCCAATCTTTAGCATAACGGTTATTGAATTTAGATATGCGCATAATGTAGCCGTCAATGTAATAGCTTTCGGGGTCGGGAATCTCAATTTGCAGGTGAGAGGGATTTGCATTTGTTTCCCAAAAATCGGAAGTCGAACGGTCAAAAGCATGGAAGAAATCGAACACATCACTATACTTTGAGGAACCAGAAGCAACCCATGTGCCGTGTTCATCGGTAAAGGTGTTACTGTTCATCTTCGGAATGATTAAATTTTGCGTTTCGGGAAGAATGGGGTCAACCGGTTCGGGGGACGGCGAGGGCTGGTCGGGGTCAGGTGAAGGACTGGGCGAAGGCTCTGGTAAATCCTCAAACTTTTTATTGATGATGTTTTGAATGTTCACATTCAAATTTTCGATTGCAAGAGTAAAGTTTGCGGAAATATCTGCAAACCCTGCAACTACAGCGGCCTTAAAGTCAGTTATAACAGCGGTAATATTATTCGTAATATCTGTGAATCCTGCAACAACAACCGTTTGAAAATCTGCAATAACTGTATTGAAATTTGCGGTAAAATCAGCAAAGCCCGCAACTATTTTATCGCGGATTTCTTCAAGAATTGCGATAATGCCGGTATGGTCACAGCCTTCCCCTTTATCACCTGTTTCGGGTGTACTCGGTTTCACGGTCGGAGAAGGAGTAGGTGTTACATCGGGAGAGGGTGTTTCCGTAGGGGCAGGAGACGGGGACGGAGAAGGTGCAGGAGAAGGCGAGGGCGAAGGTGTAGGAGACGGCGAGGGGGTCGGGGTATCTTCATAATTGATATAGTAGTAATTGTTAGTTACTGAATCGTAGGTGTAGTATTTGTTGGTTTCTTTATTGTAAATGACAGGGGTGTTAGAAACATTAACTACTGTTTCGTTCTTTTCATTGACGGTAGTATATTTGGGATAAATGTAGGTAAGGTTTGTGCTGTTGTCTACATAAATGTTACCGTTCCATGTGTTATTGGTAATTGTAATATTTGTGTCGGAGGTGATTGTGCTTTCATCGGGGTCACATGTTACCAAAAGGCGATAAACACGGGCTTTCACATCTTCGCCTTTTGCGGCTGAATATGTTTTTATTTGCGGTTGAGCAATAATATACCGAGATATTCCATATTTATCATAAGCATTGTTTTCAGTCGGAAGCTTTTCAATATACGGATTAGTAATATAGAAAATCGTTTCATCAGCGCCCAAAGATTTACGATAACGAAAATAAGGTTGACCCGCCACAGCATAATAAGTGCCGGGTACACCATCTTGAATTTCATAAACAACTCGGAAATAAGCATATGTTCTAGTATGCCGTAAAGCATCAACAGCGATATAATCATAATTGTACTGATTGTAATTGAACGAAATTTGAGTGTGCCAACAAGACGAAGTATGATTTCCGGTTTGTTTACAAGTATCTGAATGGTACTCTCCATCCTTATAAAAATTCTGATATGGAACAGACACATTACCATCAGATAGAACAAGACGAGGATGCACAACATAAGTTAGCTTTCCCTCTTTGCTGACTTGTGCAGTACCTTCTTCATCTTCAAAACCCGGCAGGTCTTTACGGCCGATGCCGGAGGGGGCTTTTACGGCGGTAGCGTTTTTGCCGAAAATCTTATACCACACATTAGCCCAAAATGTAGCAAGTTCAGTCGGAATAAGACCATTTTCATTGACATTAAACGGCGAATAGTAAGTAAAATCTGCAACAATAATTGTTGCAACATGCTTATACCACTTACATTTCTTACACTGTTCAACATTAACACCAAAAGAAAAATCCGAATTAGGAATTGTAATAGAGTATCCACTTCTAATCGGCGTTTCCCACTCGTGCACGCAAGTGTCAAATGATACTGCTCCATCGTCCGCATAGGCCGCAGGGCATAACATGCCAAAAAGCATAACCGCAGCAACCATTAAAGAAATCAGTCTTTTTTTCATGTTATACCTCTTGAAAAAACCTACGATATATAGTAATCTGTAGTAAAGGCGGTGAAGTTATGAAAGAATTGCTCGAAGTCTATCAAGCAGTCTGCGCAAATATCGAATCAATAATAGTAAGTATAGGTTTATTACTTCTTTTACTCTGGCCTATCAAGTGCATCATTGACAAAGTTGCACACAAAATCTTTTTCCACGAGTAAACCCGCCGCCAGTGATGGCGGCTTTTTTCTTGCGAATGGACACGAGCGCTACACGAACCCGCTTAGAATGGCAAGGTAACCACGGATAACAATAAAGGTCAAGTTCAACCAAATCAAAACAAAACCCCGAAAGAAATCTGTAACGGTGCAACGTGTTATCACTCATATATAAACCCTCTTTCGAGTAGATATAAAAATAGCGGGGCCGGAGCTTTCCGGCCCCGCAGGGGCAATGCTGGATCATCAGCGAGCAGCGTTCTTCAGACGAGCAAAGATGCCGATACCCACAGGAACCAGACCGGCAGCGAGACAGAAAAGCAGAACAGGCTGCTTAGTGATCTCGGTAACCACCGTGCCGGACAGGGTGAACACATCAGCCATTGCGGCAATAACGGTTTCCATAGCGCTTTTTGCAACTTCAACACCCGTATCAGCAGTGTTGCCAAGCATGACAGGATACATAGTTGCTTCTCCTTTCCTCAAAATTTGTATGTAATCGCTTGCTTTTGGGGGTAAGCGTTACAGCTTGAAATCGCGCGGAATGATAGTGTATTTAGTAAGGCCATCTTCATAGCAGGTAACTAAGGCGGAATAGTTGACACATTGCTTGCCGTATGCGCGTTCAATGTCAGTCTTTGCGGCGATCAGCAGTAGAACAAAATCCAAATCATCATCTTTGGCGGCCTCACAGATGCCGGTCAAAAATTCATCGTAATCCCATATGGTCTTTTGCGTGATTCTCATTAGAAGTTATCCTTTAAACTGTCAGACATAAGGGAGAAGCCGTCAACATCAACTACACGCTGAGCGCTGCCAAGCTGGGCAAGTCTGGCTTGCACGGCAAGCCGTTCATCTGCGCTCTGAGACATATCCCGGAGCCGCTGACGCTCAAGAAACTGGTCACGCCACATAGCATAGTTGCTTTTGAATGTAGCCCAGCACCCTTGCTCATAGGCCCAGCGGCATAACTCGTTGAAGGTGTCGAATGTAGGCATGTCCAGCAGAATCTGAACTTGATCATCTTCCATCTGGGACATACCAGCATGTTCGCTCGGCTCTTCAAATTCATGTGTGCCAACAATATCTTTGCTGTACTGGTACTTGTCAGGGTCTAACATGTGCCACAGATAAACATACGCCTTATAAAGATTGTTTACCTTGCGGATAACATTGACTTCGACTCCGATCTCCTTTGCAATGCCGGAGAAATACCGGGCATTTGCAAAACTGCATACAAAGTGTACATGCGGTTTCTTGAGGTCTCCCGGCATCCAGTCGGGCGGTTCGCCTTCATGCTTTTTCACATAGGCATCAAAGGACGCTTGAGAGTGAACATCCTTGTCATGCAGGGCCCATGCACACGGCAAATTATGCTTGCAGTAGTCGATTGCGGCTTGCTGGCTCTCAGGGTACAGCACAAACATACATTGCCGGCTGCGCAAGCGTGGTGGAGATTTTGTATCGCCCATGGTCTTACCATCCTTTTAACTGTCATTTTTGTTTTGCGTCTTGGCACTGACACTGACACTCCAAAGGACGTAGCGCCTTTGGAGTGTCAGCCTTGCGGCTGACATGACATGTGGGGCGGTCTTTGATATGCACTTACCTTGATTACTGGCCTTTTGATAGTTGGAGGAATCATCAGGACTAGCAAACGCATATCAAACACCGCCCCACGGCAGTTACTTACATGGTGGCGGCTGGGCGTTCTCTGGTGGAGCTGGGAGCATTACTTCACCAACTCCCAACTCTTAATCTTCCCGTAGCTGGTCTCAAAGTCGAACTGATGGCCGATGACCTTGGAAAAGTCATCCATAGCGCCGACAGACTCGAGCAGATCGGCAGAATCCACTACTTTGATGGAGCGCTGTTCCGCTTTCTGTCCGGCACAGCCAACCAGACGCTTGAGGGTCACACTGTGCAACACGAGGTTGTCATAGTGAATCTGACGGTTGGAACCATCACGCGGGGTGAAATCGCCAGTTTTGCGCTCAACGCCAATAACCTGATACAACATTTTCTTGCTCTCTTTCCGCTGGGCTTGTTTTCTTCATTGCCAGCTCTCTTATTTTTGTACTTTTCGGTCAGGTTCAAGGCCTTCCGGCCTTTGTCACGATTATAAAACTCTAGGACCTGCAATAAAGCGCGCTGCCCCTCTTGAAAAGCACGACCTGTTGTGGTATACTATTTTAATGGTAATTATCGGCTTTACTGCCGCTGCCTTGTGAATACAAATTAGGGGGATTTTCCATGTCCGGACATAGCAAATGGAATAACATCAAACGCAAAAAGGAAAAGACTGACGGCGCCCGCGCCAAGGTTTTCACCAAGATCGGCCGTGAGATCGCCGTTGCCGTTAAGGAGGGCGGCGGCAACCCCGCCTCCAACTCCAAGCTGGCTGCGCTGATCGCCAAGGCCAAGGCCAACAGTGTGCCTAACGACAACATCCAGCGTATCATCAAGCGCGCCGAGGGCGGCGATAAGACGGAGTATGAGGCAATCACCTACGAGGGCTACGGCCCCGGCGGCATCGCCGTTATGGTCGAGACCCTGACCGATAACCGCAACCGCACGGCTGCCAACATGCGCCACTACTTTGACAAGTTCGGCGGCAATCTGGGCCAGATGGGCTGCGTTGGCTTTATGTTCACCCAGAAGGGCGTTATCGTCGTCGATCTCGAGGACAAGGATCCTGACGAGCTGATGATGGACGCGCTGGACGCCGGTGCCGATGACTTCGATGCAGGCGAGGAGGCCGCTGAGGTCACCACCAGCCCCGAGAACTTCACCGCTGTCTGCGAGGCACTCGAGCAGAAGGGCTACAAGTTTGTTTCTGCCGATGTGGCACAGGTGCCCTCCACCACCACCACGCTGACCGATCCTGATCAGTTGGTTCAGATGGGCAAGCTGCTGGATGCGCTGGATGACGATGACGATGTCCAGAACGCCTGGCACACCCTTGAGAACGAGGAAGACCTCGACCGCTAAACCACAGAATGCAAAAAGAGAGTGAAGGGCGACTTTTGCTCTCTTTTTTTGTACGGCAGAACGGTAGGGGCCGGGCATGCCCGGCCTGCAGCGTAGAAATGACCCGAGATTTTCGGGCTGCCGCAAAGTTCAGGGCCGGACATGTCCGGCCCCTACAAGCATGTTTTTAATTGAAAAGGAGCGTTACTATGCCTGAACTCCTTTGCCCGCACTGCCTGCAGCCGCTGGACAACGGCTACCACGGCGAGTGCGTCCACTGCGGGCGCTCGCTGGAGAATCGCAACCCAGAGGGTGCGCTGCCCCTCGGCACCCAGTTGGGCGGCAAGTATACCGTGGGCGCATACCTGAGCGCCGACGGCGATGGCCTTTCCTACCGCGGTGTGCTGAACGCAGAAAAGCGCTTTGTTCTTATCAAGGAATATTTCCCGGTCACGCTCTGCAACGGGCGCAGCGCGTCAGGGGCACTGATGCCCAAGGAGGAAAAAGAAGTCCTTTTCAAGACGAGCCGCATGGATTTCAAGGACCTGTACGACGATCTGCACAACCTGACCCCGGCCACCGGCCTGTCCACCATCCTCGATGTCATGGAGGAAAACAACACGGTCTACGCTGTGGAGGAGAACGAGAAGGGCATGACCCTCTCCCACTATCTCCACCTGCGCAGCCGCACACTGACCCCCGCCGAGGCGCGCACCCTGCTGCAGCCCATCATGGAGGGTGTGGCGCTGCTGCACACCTCCGGGCTGATCCACCGCGGCATCTGCCCGGACAATATCCTGCTGCCGATTGACGGTACGGCCCGCCTGACGGGCTACGGCACACTGGCCCTGCGCACGGGGGGCAGCGAGCTGAAAAGCCAGCTGTACCCGGGCTACGCCGCGCCGGAGCAATACTCCGCCGCCGAGTTCAGCGGCCGCTATACCGATGTTTACGCATTGGCGGCAGTCTGCTACAGGATGGTCACGGGGCAGACGCCGGTGGCCGCGCCCCAGCGCAAGGTGCGGGACAGTCTGGAGTCTGCCCACAGTCTGGAGGCCGGTGTGCCGACATGGTTTTCTCAGGTGCTGGCTTGTGCCATGCGGCTGGACCCGGCCAAGCGGATGCAGACTGTGCCCGAGCTGATGAGCGCCCTGACCGACCCGAATGTCGCCAACGCCATGTTTGAGCGGGGCGACAACCAGATCAGCACCCGCAAGATCATGGCGGTGTCGCTGGTCGTTATCTTTGTACTGGTCGTGCTGTTGCTCTGGAGCCTTGCGGGCGGCAGCAGGGACGGCGGTACGCCGTCCGCCACGCCGCAGCCCACAGCGGCCGCAGCAGCAGGGGAGAATACAGAAGCTGCGACCGTGCCGAACCTTGTGGGGCTGCGCTATACGACCGACATCAAGGGCAACGATGCCTACAGCGGATTCCGCATCGTCATGGTCGAGCAGGGCTCCGACACCGTGCCGCAGGGCGTTGTCATCAGTCAGGACCCGCCCGCGGGCACGGAAAAGCTGATGGAGGACCAGATCATCCAGATCGTAGTCAGCAGCGGCCCGAATCTTGTGGAGATGCCCGACATCATCGGTTTTACGCAGGCAAACGCCAGCAAAAAGCTGGACGCCCTCGGCATCCAGTACAAGATGGTCATGGTCGATAATGACGGCACGATGGCCGCAGGCTGTGTGGCCAAGACCGACTATACGGCGGGCACCAAGATCAATACCGAGAATGTGACGGTAATCGTCAGCATTGCCGGGGAGCGTGACGATACGCTGGTAGCCCAGACGGGGAATGCGGGGGAGAGTACACCCGAACCGACCCCGCAGCCGGAAGAGTGAGTGATAGCGGCAGGTGGAAAAAGCCCCTCCGGTCATCGCTTCGCTCGACCACCTCCCCACTGCGTGAGGAGGCTTTTTGAGGCGGCCAAAGGCCGCCGTCAGAAAGGCTCCCCGCCATGCGGGGAGCTGGCCGAGCCTGCGAGGCCTGAGGGGCTCTTCCCGTTTGCGGTGTAAGAAACAAAAAAAGAGCAGTTCGTGAAGAACTGCTCTTTTTCAGTGCATTTTGGCAATGCCAACGCGGCGAGATTAGTCGCTGACGTAGGGCATCAGAGCCATGTAGCGGGCACGCTTGATGGCAACCGTCAGCTCACGCTGATGGAAAGCGCAGGTACCGGTCACACGGCGGGGAATGATCTTGGCGCGCTCGCTCACATACTTGCGCAGGCGGGGCAGATCCTTGTAATCAATGTGATCAACGCGGTCAACGCAGAAGGAGCAAACCTTCTTGCGGCCACGATGCATCGGACGAGAAGAACGATCCATAGCCATTGTGGAAACCTCCTTGTTAGAATGATACTTTCGATTTTAGAACGGCAGGTCGCCCTCATCCTCAATCAGTGCAAAGTCATCATTGCTGCCGGCAGAATAGCTCGGCGCAGGATTGGCCTGCACAGCAGGACGGGCGGCGGGGGCTGCCATGGGTGCGCCGTAGCCGGCATCACCCATCGGTGCGGCGTTTGCGGATTTAGGAGCGGCAAAGTTGACGTTGTTGGCCACGATCTCAATCGCGGTGCGGTTGTTGCCGTTCTTGTCCTGATACTGGCGGCTCTGCAAACGGCCGTCAATAGCGATCAGAGAACCCTTCTGGAAATACTTGCAGACAAACTCTGCCGTGCGATCCCAGGCAACAACATCCAGCCAGTCAGCCTGACTCTGGCCGTTGGCGTCGCGGCGTCCGCGGTCGCATGCGATGCGGAACGAAGCGACGTTTTTGCCGGTCGTGGTCTGGCGCAGCTGCGGGTCCGCGGCAAGGCGGCCCATAATAGCAACAACATTCAGCATTGGTTTACTCCTTACTCCTCAACAGCAAGAGTCATGCTGCGAAGAACGCCCTCAGTGATCTTGAAAACGCGGTCCAGCTCAGCCGGGAAATCGGGCTCGCTGGTGAAGCTGATCACCGTGTACACACCCTCGGTCTCATCGTTGATGGGGTAAGCAAGACGCTTCTTGCCCCAATCATCAACAGAATCGATCGTACCATTCGCTGCGATCAGGTTCTTGAACTTGTTGATCAGAGCGTTGGAAGCCTCTTCGTCGAGGTTCGCGGTGGTAACCATCATGGTTTCGTACTTAGCCATATTCTGTGCACCTCCTTTTGGACATTAGGCCTTCTCTTTTAACGGAAAAGACAAGGATAACTGTGTGATTTCACACAGCATCTAATTATAGCAAGTTTCCGGCAGCTTGTCAATGCAAAATTTGCCCTGCAGGGTGCTAATTTGCGGACTTTTTCAAAAAATCTTGTACAATCCGTGAAAATGTCCTATTGCTTTTTCCTGCGGCTTTGCTATAATGGGCTTAATAATGCACAACTCTTGCCTGGTATCGCGGCACTGCAGGGACGGGCATGGCTTGCCCGCTGCCCCGACTTGCAATAAAAGAAATGGAGCGTTCGTATGAGAATCGTGGTCATCGGCCTTGGCAAAGTCGGCCGTGCCTTGACCGCCCAGCTTACGGCGGAAAACAATGACATTGTCGTTATCGACCAGAACCCTGACCTGATCGAGGATATTGTAAACATCTATGATGTGCGCGGCGTGCCCGGCAACGGTGGCAGCTATGAGGTCCAGAAGGAGGCGTTCGAGGACGGTGCGGATCTTCTGATTGCTACGACCTCCAGCGATGAGATCAACATCCTTGCCTGCCTTGTGGCGAAAAAGCTCGGCACGCAGCACACCATTGCCCGTATCCGCAACCCGGAGTATGAGAAGCAGCTGCGCTTTATGCGCGATGAGCTGGGCCTGTCGATGGTCATCAACCCGGAAAAGACCACCGCCCGCGAGATCGCGCGGGTGCTGCGCTTCCCCTCGGCCATCAAACGTGAGCAGTTCTGCCGTCAGCGGTTTGAGCTGATCGAATACCGCCTGACCGAGGACAACCCGCTGGTCGGCCTGCAGCTGGCAGACCTCTACCGCAACATCCGCGTCAAGATCCTGATCTGTGCGGTCGCACGCGGCAGTGAGACGATCATCCCCACCGGTGCCTTTACGCTGCAGGCGGGGGATAAGATCTACCTGACCGCCTCGGCCCGGGACCTTGAGTCCTTCTTCCGCCGGCTGAACCTCTTTAAGGAGAAGGCAAACAATGTCATGATCGTCGGCGCAAGCCGGATGGCCTACTACCTCGTCAAGGAGCTGCAGGACATCCAGAAGCGTGTCACCGTCATCGACAGCGATGCGGCCCGCTGCCAGGAAATGAGCGAGAAGTTCCCCGGCGTGCTGGTCATCCACGGGGACGGCGCGGACGCCGAGCTGCTGAGCGAGGAGCGCATCACCGAGATGGACGCCTTTGTGGCGCTGACCGGTCTGGACGAGACGAACATCATTCTGGCAATGTATGCCTCCCAGATGAACTCCTGCAAGGTGGTGGCAAAGATCAACCGCAGCTCCTTTGCAGATCTGGCCACAGCCAAGGGCATGGTGGACAGTGTGGTCTCCACGGCATCGGTCACATCGGAGTCCATCGCCATGTATGTCCGTGCCATGCAGAACAGCTTTGAGTCGGAGAACATCAAGACGCTGCACCGCCTTGTGGGCGGCCGGGTCGAGGCGCTGGAGTTCAATGTGGCCCCGGGCCTGCCCTTCATCGGTGTGCCGCTCAAGGATCTGACGCTGCGCAAGGGCCTGCTGGTGGCAGGCATCGTGCGCCGCAGCGGCCAGACGGTCATTCCCTCCGGCAATGACGCCCTGCAGGAGGGGGACGATGTTGTCATCGTCACCACCGACACGACGCTGCACGCGCTGCGTGACATTGTAAAGTGAGGGCGGCGGCATGAATTATAAAATGGTAGGGTTTGTGCTGGGGCGCATCTTCCTGATCGAGGCGGCGCTGATGCTCTTTCCCATGGGGTGCGCAGCGATCTACGGCGAGTGGGCCTCGATCCCCGCATTCCTGATCCCGGTGCTGATCCTGCTGGTGCTGGGCCTTGCCGCCAGCCTGAAAAGCCCCAAGGACACCAAGATCTACGCCCGTGATGGTCTGGCCATCGTGGCGCTGGTCTGGGTGCTGCTGTCGGTTTTCGGCGCACTTCCCTTTGTCATCACCGGCGAGATACCGTCCTTTGTGGACGCCTTTTTTGAGACGGTTTCGGGCTTTACGACCACCGGCTCCACGATTTTGACCGATGTTGAGTCGCTGAGCCACGGCATCCTGTTCTGGCGCAGCTTTTCCCACTGGATCGGCGGTATGGGCGTTCTTGTTTTTGCGATGGCGGTGCTGCCCATGACGGACGGCCGCGCCATGCACCTGATGCGCGCTGAGGTCCCCGGCCCGACCTGCGGCAAGATCTCGAGCAAATTGAGCGACAGCGCTAAGATCCTCTACGCCATCTATCTCGCCATGACCGTTATCGAGACGGTCATGCTCTGCGCGGGCGGTATGCCACTGTTTGACGCGCTCATTCACGCCTTCGGCACGGCGGGCACCGGCGGCTTCAGCAACAAGGCGCTGAGCGTGGGTGCCTACAACGACCCTTATTTTGAGGTCGTGATCGGTGTGTTCATGCTGCTGTTCGGCATCAACTTCAACCTGTATTATTTCCTGTTGCTCCGCCATTTCCGTGAGGCTCTCGCCTCGGAGGAGCTGCGTGTCTATCTGGGCATCGTGGCATTCTCGACCCTGACCATCACGGCGAACATCGCAGGCCTGTACGACTCTGTCGGCACGGCGCTGCGCACGGCGTTCTTTCAGGTGTCGTCCATCGTGACGACCACGGGCTACGCCACGGCGGACTTCAACCTCTGGCCGACCTATTCGCGGGTCGTCATCGTGATCCTGACCTTTGTGGGTGCCTGCGCCGGCTCAACGGCGGGCGGCTTAAAGGTCTCCCGCGTTATCATCATCTTCAAGGCGGCGCGGCAGGATCTGAACAAGATGCTGCACAGCCACGCCGTCACCACGGTCCGGTTTGAGGGCAAGCCGCTGGACGAAAAGACCCTGCGCGGTGTACACAACTATTTTAACATTTATATCATGCTGCTGACGCTGTCGGTGCTGCTCGTCTCACTGGACGGCTTTGATGTGGTCACGACCTTTACGGCAGTTGCGACCTGCCTGAACAATGTCGGCCCCGGTCTGGAGCTGGTCGGCCCGATGGGCAGCTTTGCGGAATTTTCCGCCCCGGTCAAGCTGCTGCTGGCCTTTGATATGCTGGCAGGCCGCTTGGAGCTTTACCCGATGCTGGCACTGTTTGCCCCGCGCCTGTGGCGCAAGCGCATCAACGCGATGCACGAGGCGAGAGCGAAATAAGTACGAGAGTTTTATTCCTTTTCTTGCAAAAAAAGGAGCCGAAAAGAACTCCAAACAAATAAAGAAAAATGCGGGAGACTGCCGGTAAAAGGGCAGTTTCCCGCGTTTTGTTACTTACTCTACGAATAGCGAATCGTCCCCATACCGCCCAATATGGGATGGGTCTTTCTCGGAATAATACAAATTGCCCAGCACTTCTTCCGGGGCGTTGTCGGCCAGGTAGCGCGCGTGCAGCTCGGTGGCAAAATGGGTGCCCTGCAAAATTTGCAGTGTGTCCGTGTAGCTGGTGCCGTCGATCTCATATTTGACCGTGATGATGTAGACGTAATCGGTGTTGCTCCCATTGACAGAGTAGGAGGTGTGCGCCGTCGCTTTCATGTCGGTAATGCGATAGGCGTCCGGCAAAATCACGCTGGTGTAGGTATGCTTGCGGTAAATATCCATCCCCAGCACAATAAGGATGGAAAACAGTATGCCGATCCCGCAGACGGCCAGCGCCGCCAGCAGCGCCTTCTTGTCGGATTTGGTAATTTTCAGCTTCATGCGGCGGGCCTCCCACAGTGTTTTCTCTATTATACCATGCGCTGCTGCCTATGTCTATTTGCCGCCGCGCCCGCATACCCTTTACCAGACCATAACAGGGGAGGGGCTTGTAATGCGGCGCAATGCAAACCGGGAGGAACGAGGCGGGCGGCTGCTGTCCGCGCTGGCTGCGGCGGTGCTGTTGACGCTGCTGCTTGGCATTATTCATCGGCTGTACCACTGTGAATATACCGATACCGACACCCCTAACGACTGTTTTGCCGTGTCGGCTGCCACCGGGGAGACAGCGCTGCCCAAAATGGTCTGCCTGACCTTTGATGACGGACCGAGCAAAAATACCGTGCCGATTCTGGAAATCCTTGATCGGGAGCAGGTTCCGGCCACCTTTTTTGTCTGTGCGCAGGACGCCAACGAGCGCTATCTGCCGCTGGTGGCAGACATTGCAGCGGCGGGGCACCAAATTGCACTGCACAGCGCGACACATCAGTACTCGAAAATTTACGCGAGCACCGATGCCTTCTGGCAGGACATCAAGGCGCTGCGGCAGGCGCTGGAGCCATATGTTGATGTTGGCGGCATTGACTGGCTGCGCTTCCCCGGCGGCAGCACAAACACAGTCAGCCACCGCTACGGCGGGCGCGGCATTATGAAAACCCTCAAGGCGCAGGCCGAACAGAAGGGCTACCACTGGATCGACTGGAATGTCTGCGCGGAGGATGCCACCGCCAGCCACCCCGATGCGGCGCAGATCCTGCGCAATATCCGCCGCGATGCCGAGGGGCACGACCTCTGCGTGGTGCTGCTGCACGATACCAAGGCCACCGGCCAGACCGTGAAGGCACTGCCGGACATCATACAATGGTTCCGGGAGCAGGGTTATACCTTCTGTACGGTCGCACAGATGCAGGCCGTCAAGGACGAGGTAAGCCAGCCAAAGGAACAGCCAGCCGGGTAACACAGGCGGCGCGCCTGACGAAAGGCCCGGCATAACATCGCCAGAGGCTTTATTCTGGTAAGAAAAGGGGCACGCCTATGTAAAATTGTACAAAATAAACAGCAAATCCTTGCAATGTGGAACAAAACGGGGTATAATGTACAAGAATCGCGTGAAAGGCTAAGGCGGGAGGGAGAAAACACCATGCGCAAAACGGAAAGCCAGAAGATCGCGCTCTGCGGTATGCTGGGGGCGTTGTCGGTGGTGCTTCTGCTCATCGGCAGCGCCTTACAGATCGGCACCTACGCTGCGCCGATGCTCGCGGCTTTTCTGCTTATTCCGGTGCTGGAGGACTACGGCCCGCGCTATGCGCTGACTCTCTACGCGACGGTATCGATTTTGGCTGTGTTGTTTGTGCCGGAGACCGAGCTGGCGTTTTTCTATGTGCTGGTCATGGGGTATTACCCGGTGCTGCGTGTGAAGCTCAACACGATAAAAAGCAGGTGGGTGCGCTGGATCATAAAATTTGCTGTATTCAATGCGGCCACTGTGCTGGTCTATCTTTTGCTGTTTGCATTGCTCGGTCCCGCTGTTCTGGACGAGCTGCTGGCCGATGGAACGGCCATGCTGGCGGCGCTTTTGGCCGCGGGCAACCTGTCCTTCTGGCTGTGCGACCGGGCGCTGGCTGCGCTGACGCGATATTACCATCTGGTGGTCAAGCCAAGACTGAAAAAGAAGTTTTGATTTTGGAAGGAGAAAAACATGTGGTACGATGAAGCGGTAGTTTATCAGATTTATCCGCTGGGCCTTTGCGGTGCGCCGCTGCAGAACAGCGGCGACCAGACCCAGGCCGGGGAGCATCGCCTGCTGCGTGTGCTGGACTGGGTGGAGCACATCAAGAAGCTGGGAGCAACCTGCGTGCTGTTCAACCCGCTGTTTGAGAGTGACGCCCACGGCTATGATACCCGTGACTACAACAGGGTAGACTGCCGCCTTGGCACCAATGATGACCTCAAGCAGGTCTGTGCGGCGCTGCATGCGGCGGGTATCCGGGTCCTGCTTGACGGTGTTTTCAACCATGTGGGGCGCGGCTTCTGGGCGTTCCGCGATGTGCAGGAAAAGCGCTGGGACAGCCCCTATAAGGATTGGTTCCATATCAGCTTTGACGGCAACACGAATTACAATGACGGCTTCTGGTATGAGGCGTGGGAGGGCTGCAACGAGCTGGTCAAGCTGAATCTGCAGAACCCCGATGTCAAAAACTACCTGTTCGATGCCGTGCGCGGCTGGGTGCGCGACTATGACATTGACGGTCTGCGTCTGGATGTGGCCTACTGCCTCGATCTCGGCTTTCTGGCGGAGCTGCGCGGCTTGGCAAACAGCATCAAGCCGGAGTTTGTGCTGGTGGGTGAGACGCTGCACGGCGATTACAACCGCTGGATGAACGACCACGCCTGCCACAGCGTAACGAACTACGAGTGCTACAAGGGGCTGTATTCCAGCTTCAACACCGGCAACATGCACGAGATCAGCTACAGCCTGAACCGCCAGTTCGGCGCGGAGCAGTGGTGCCTGTACACGGGTAAGCACCTGCTCAGTTTTGTGGATAACCACGATGTAACGCGCATTGCGACGATCCTGACCGACAAGAGCTGCCTTGCGCCCCTCTACGGGCTGCTGTTCGGTATGCCCGGTGTGCCGGCAGTCTACTACGGCAGTGAGTGGGGCGTGGAGGGCGACAAGAAAAACGGCGACCCAACGCTGCGCCCGGCCATTGAAAAGCCGGAGGAAAACGACCTGACCGCATGGATCGCCGCGCTGGCCCATGCCCGTACAGCCAGCAAGGCACTGTGTTGGGGCAGCTACCGCAATGTGCTGGTGCAGCCCAGGCAGCTTATCTTTGAGCGCCGCGTTGACGGCGAGCGTGTGCTGGTGGCCATCAATGCGGACAGCAGCCCGTTTGACGCCCACTTTGACGCCGGCTGCGGCCGCGCGGTAGACCTGATCACCGGGGCCGACCACGACTTCGGCGGCGGCAGCAGGCTGGAGCCCTTTAGCTGCTATTTCTGGAAGTGTGAGCGGTAATACGATATAAAAAAGGCACCTGCCGGGGAATCGGCAGGTGCCTTTTTGTGCCATGTTGCAGGGGGCGGTGTCCTTGATGCCCTGCGGGGCAGGCCGCCCTACAATGTACGAATAAAGGGGCAGCTCCTGTAAAGCCTGCGGGTCGGGCATGCCCGGCCCCTACATGGCAAGCGCTATCACAGGTTCGTATATCCCATCAGCTTTTCATCCACCACGGCGGCGGTGTCGCGGCCCTCGCGCAGGGCCCAGACGACAAGGCTCTGGCCGCGGCGCATATCGCCGCAGGCAAACACCTTCGGGTCAGCGGTGGCGTACTTCACATCGGCCACCGTGCCGCGTGCCGTCAGCTCCACGCCGAAGGCGTCCGCCACATACGGCTCACAGCCGGTAAAGCCAGCCGCGATCAGCACCAGATCACAGTCCACCGTATATTCCTCGCCGGTGGGGACCATCTGGCGGCGGCCGTCTACGACCTCGCTCTTCAGCCTGGCGATCAGCGCACCGCAGACCTGCCCGGACTCGTTTTTGTAAAATTCCTTCACGGTGGTCTGGTAGACGCGGGGGTCATTGCCAAACAGGGCGATGGCCTCCTGCTGGCCGTAGTCGGTTTTCAGCACACGCGGCCACTCGGGCCAGTCATTGCCGGGGGCGCGGGCGGCGGGCGGGCAGGGCATCATTTCCAGCTGGGTAACGCTCTCGCAGCCTTGGCGAATGGCCGTGCCCACGCAGTCGTTGCCGGTGTCGCCGCCGCCGATGACCAGCACCCGCTTGCCGGCGGCAGAAACCGCGCGGCCGTCCGCAAAGCCGGAATCCAGCAGGCTGCGGGTCACGCTTGTCAGGTAATCCACCGCAAAGTAGATGCCCTGCGCATCACGGCCGGGGACATTGATGTCGCGGGCCTGCTTGGCGCCGCAGCAAAGCACGACCGCATCATAGCGGGCCGTCAGCTCCTCGGCGCTGACGGTGCTGCCAACATCGGCATTAAAGATAAACTCAATGCCCTCATCCTGCAAAATTTTAACCCGGCGGTCGATGACCCACTTCTCCAGCTTCATGTTGGGGATGCCGTACATCAGAAGGCCGCCGGCGCGGTCCTCGCGCTCATAGATCGTGACCTTATGGCCGCGCTTGTTGAGCAGGTCCGCCACCGAAAGCCCTGCAGGCCCCGCGCCGATGACAGCTACCGTCTTGCCGGTGCGCGCCGGGGGCGGTACAGCGTGGATAGCGCCGCTCTCATAGCCGTATTCCACGATGGCACGCTCGTTCTCCTTGACGGTCACGGGATCGCCCGTGACATTGCCGCAGGTGCAGGCAGCCTCGCACAGGGCGGGGCAGACCCGGCTGGTAAACTCCGGGTAGCGGTTTGTGGCAATCAGGCGGTGTACGGCCAGATCCCACTTGCCCTGATAGACCAGATCGTTCCATTCAGGGATGAGGTTGTTCAGCGGGCAGCCGCTGAACATCCCGCCCAGCTGGACGCCGCTCTGGCAGAAGGGCACGCCGCAGTCCATGCAGCGCGCACCCTGCGCCTGCTGCTCATCGGTGTGCAGCGGAAGATGAAACTCGTTGAAATTCTGGATGCGCTCCTCGGGCGGCAGCTCCAGGCTGGTCTGCCGCGTAATTTCCATAAATCCTGTCGGTTTTCCCATTGTAGTCTGCCTCCCTTATTTTGCGTTTTTCATGGCGTAGAACGCTTCCATCTGCGCCTGCTCGCTGTCCTCGCCCTTTTCTTCCATCTGGGCGATAAGGCGCAGCATCTTGTCGTAATCGTGGGGCAGGACCTTCTTGAACTTGGGCAGGTATTCGCCAAAGTTGTCAAGGATGTGTCTGCCGCGCGGCGAGCCTGTCAGCTCGACATGCTCACGGATAAGATCCTTCAGCAGCGATACATCGTACTTATGCTCAACAGGCTCCAGACTGACCATGTCCTTGTTGACGCGCTGGTAGAAGTCCCAGTCCTCGTCCAGCACATAGGCGATGCCGCCGCTCATGCCGGCTGCAAAATTTTTGCCGGTCTTGCCTAAGACTACTACCGTGCCGCCGGTCATATACTCGCAGCCGTGGTCGCCCACGCCCTCAACAACGGCGATGCCGCCTGAGTTGCGCACGCAGAACCGCTCGCCCGCGACACCGTTGATGAACGCCTTGCCGCCCGTGGCACCGTAGAGCGCCACATTGCCGATAACGATGTTCTCGCTGCGGTCAAAGGCGGCGTTTTTCGGCGGGTAGACGATGATCTTGCCGCCGGACAGCCCCTTGCCGATGTAGTCGTTCGCATCGCCGACCAGCTCCAGCGTCAGCCCCTTGGGGAGGAACGCGCCGAAGCTCTGGCCGCCGTAGCCGTGGCAGACCACATGAAAGGTATCATCGGGCAGCGTATTGCCGAATCTGGCGGTGATCTCGCTGCCGAAGATCGTGCCGAACGCGCGGTCGGTGTTGCCGACCTCCAGCGTCACAGTGGCGGGCTTCGGCTCGGCGGAATCGAAATTCTTCTTGAATTTCTTCATCAGAACGCGCATGTCGGGGGTCTTTTCAAGCTGGAAGTTATAGACAGCCTTCGGGTCGAAGTGAATGTTGGAATTTTCGATGAGCGGGTTCTGCAGCAGCGCCGAGAGGTCCATCTCACCGGCGCGGGAGCCTGCGGGGGCGGGCTTGACCTTCAGCAGGTCGGTGCGGCCCACCAGCTCATCGACGGTGCGCACGCCCAGCTTTGCCATGTACTCACGCAGATCCTCGGCCATAAAGCGCATAAAGTTCATGATGTATTCGGGCTTGCCCTTGAAGCGCTTGCGCAGCTCGGGGTTCTGGGTGCAGATGCCCATCGGGCAGGTGTCGAGGTTGCAGACGCGCATCATGACGCAGCCCATCGCAACGAGGGGGCCGGTGCCGAAGCCGAATTCCTCGGCACCCAGCAGGGCGGCGATGGCTACATCGCGGCCGCTCATCAGCTTGCTGTCGGCCTCGATGCGCACGCGGCTGCGCAGACCGTTCATGATCAGGCACTGGTGCGCTTCGGCCAGACCCAGTTCCCACGGCAGACCGGCGTTGTGGATGGAGTTGCGCGGCGCCGCACCGGTGCCGCCGTCAAAGCCGGAAATCAGGATGACCTCGGCACCCGCCTTGGCCACGCCGGCTGCAATCGTGCCGACACCGGCCTCGCTGACCAGCTTGACATTGATGGCCGCCTTGCGGTTGGCACACTTTAAATCGTAGATAAGCTGCGCCAGATCCTCGATCGAGTAGATGTCATGGTGCGGCGGGGGAGAGATGAGCCCCACGCCGGTCGTGGAGTGGCGGGTCTTGGCGACCCACGGGTAGACCTTGCCGCCGGGCAGCTGGCCGCCCTCGCCGGGCTTGGCACCCTGCGCCATCTTGATCTGAATTTCGCTGGCGGATACCAGATACTTGCTGGTGACGCCGAAGCGGGCGGACGCCACCTGCTTGATGGCGGAGTTGCGCTCTGTGCCGAAGCGGTCCTCGGCCTCGCCGCCCTCGCCGGTGTTGGACTTGCCGCCCAGCCGGTTCATGGCGATGGCCATACACTCGTGCGCCTCCTCAGACAGCGCGCCGTAGCTCATGGCGGCGGTCTTGAACCGCTTCACGATGGAGTCCACGCTCTCGACCTCGTCGAGTGGGATACCCGTCTCGGGGTAGTTGAAGTCGAGCAGGCTGCGCAGATGCATCGCATCGCCGCCCTCATTGGCAGCGGCGGCGGTGTACTGCTTGAAGATGTCGTAGCTGCCGGTCCAGCAGGCCTGCTGCAGCAGGTGGATGGTCTGCGGATTGTACAGGTGCTGCTCGGCAGCGGGGCCGCCGCGGTACTTGTGGGCACCCAGACTCGGCAGCTCGCGGTTGATGTCCAGTCCCAGCGGGTCAAAGGCCTCCTGATGGCGGGCCTCCAGATCGTTCTGGATGTCCTGAATCGTGATGCCGCCCACGCGGGAGACAGTGTTCGTGAAGTACTTGTCCACGACCTCTTTCGAGATGCCGAGTGCCTCAAAGATCTGGCTGCCAGCGTAGGACTGGATGGTGGAGATGCCCATCTTGGAGGCAATCTTCACGATACCGGCCAGCACGGCCTGGTTGTAGTCCTGCACAGCGGCGTAGTAGTCCTTGTCCAGCAGGCCGTCCGTGATGAGCGCGCCGATCGTCTCCTGCGCAAGATAGGGGTTGATGGCGGCGGCACCGTAGCCCAGCAGGGTCGCAAAGTCATGTACAAGGCGCGGCTCGCCGCTCTCAAGGATCAGGGCCATGGCGGTGCGCTTGCGGGTGCGCACCAGATATTTGCTGACCGCGCCGACAGCCAGCAGGCTGGGAATGGCGACATGGTACTCGTCAATGTCGCGGTCAGACAAAATCAGGATGTTGGCGCCGTCGCGGTAGGCGCGGTCCACATCGACAAACAGCCGGTCGATGGCTTTTTCCAGATCGGTATTCTTGTAGTAGCAGATGGACAGCGTCACAACCTTGAAGCCGGGCACATCCATCGCCTTGATCTTGAGCAGGTCGGTCTCGGTCAGGATCGGGTTCTCGATCTTCAGCACCTTGCAGTTGTCGGCGTTTTCCTCCAGCAGGTTGCCCTGCGCACCGACATAGACGGTGGTGGAGGTGACGATCTTCTCGCGCAGGGCATCGATCGGCGGGTTTGTGACCTGCGCGAACATCTGCTTGAAATATTCGCTCAGGGACGGGCGGGTGTGGCTCAAAACGGCCAGCGGGGTATCGCTGCCCATCGCCCCGGCAGGCTCGCTGCCGTTCTTCGCCATCGGCAGCAGGATCGTCGAGACATCCTCATACCGGTAGCCGAACGCCTTCTGCAGCTGGACAAGCTGCTCCTTGGTGTAGGAGGGAACCTTCTTGTTGGGGACCTTCAGGCCGGACAGCGGGACCAGATTGCGGTCCAGCCACTCGCCGTAGGGCTGGCGGCCGGCGTAGTCGGCCTTCAGCTTTTCATCATCGACAAGCTCGCCCTTGATGGTATCGACCAGCAGCATCTTGCCGGGGCGCAGGCGGTCTTTGCGGACGATCTCCTCAGCGGGCAGATCCAGCACGCCGACCTCGCTGGACAAAATCAAGCGGCCGTCCTTCGTGATGTAGTAGCGGCTGGGGCGCAGGCCGTTGCGGTCCAGCACCGCGCCCATGACATCACCGTCACTGAACAGGATGCTGGCAGGGCCGTCCCACGGCTCCAGCATCGTGGCGTAATACTGGTAAAAATCGCGCCGCTTGGGGTCCATCGCCTTGTTATTGTCCCACGGCTCGGGGATCGTGACCATGACGGCCAGCGGCAGATCCATGCCGTTCATGACCATAAATTCCAGTGTGTTATCCAGCTGGGCAGAGTCGGAGCCGCCCTGATTGACGATGGGCAGAACCTTCGTCATATCGTCCTTCAGGTAGTTGGAGCCGATGGTCTCCTCGCGCGCAAGCATCGTGTCCACATTGCCGCGGATCGTGTTGATCTCGCCGTTGTGCAAAATAAAGCGGTTGGGGTGGGCGCGGTTCCAGCTGGGGGCCGTGTTGGTCGAAAAGCGGCTGTGCACCATGCCGATGGCGGATTCGTAGTCTGTATCCTGCAGGTCGGGGTAGAACAGCCGCAGCTCCTTGACGAGGAACATGCCCTTGTACACGATGGTGCGGCTGGACAGGCTGCAGACATAGGTGTCGGGGCTGGACTGCTCAAAGACGCGGCGCACCACATACAGGCGGCGGTCAAAGGCGATGCCCGCCTCTAGGCGCTGCGGCTTGCCCACAAAGCCCTGCCAGATGCTGGGCATACAGGCCACAGCCTTGTGGCCGAGGATCGCGGGGCAGGTGGGTACCTCGCGCCAGCCCAAAAACGGCAGACCCTCTTTTTTGCAGACGATCTCAAACAGCTTTTTGGCCTGGTTGCGCTTCAGCTCGTCCTGCGGGAAAAAGAACATGCCAATGCCGTATTCACGCTCTTTCCCCAGTGTGATGCCCAGCTCGGCCGCAATTTTCTGAAAGAATTTGTCGCTGATCTGTGTCAGAATGCCTACGCCGTCGCCGGTCTTGCCCTCAGCGTCCTTGCCTGCGCGGTGCTCAAGATGCTCCACGATCTGCAGTGCATCGTCAATGGTCTGGTGGCTCTTGCGGCCCTTGATGTCCACGACCGCACCGATGCCGCAGTTGTCATGCTCAAATTGGGGGCTGTACAGCCCGGCGGGGGACTTGCGCTCGGTAAAGTTTTCCATGCCTTGTAATCGCTCCTTCCCAAATGCCGAAAGCATCGCAGCTACGCACATAACGCTGCAGCTCTCGGGGTAAACAAAAAAGACGCCCCCACAGGGCGCACAGGCCCCTTGTGGGAACGTCTTTGTTCTTGTCTGCATCATACCATAGATACAGGTGCTTTACAATGCTAAAGCAAAAGATTTTACGGAAATTAAGCAAAAAAGATTTCTAAATTTAATTTGAGAAGGTAAAACCTAATAAAATTAAGCACGCGACATGCTGTAGGGGTGGCAGTCTCCAAAAGCTTCCCCTTGGGGGAAGGTGGCGCGCAGCGCTGGATGAGGGGTGAAGCTCCCGCAGCTACCTTTTACCGGGCAATAGAGAGACCGCCGCCCCACCAAAAACTTACGCCGTCTTTTCCTCGTTCTGCTTTTTCAGCTCGGCGAGGATGTCGGCGAGCAGCTCCTCCTGCGTGGGGGCGGCGGGGGCTTCCGGCTCTGCGGGTGTCTCCTCCTTGTGCTTGCCAAGGTCCATCAGCTTGTTCATGCCCTTGACGATGAGGAACAGCACCAGAGCCATGATCAGGAAGTTGATGACCGAGGTGATGAAGGCACCGTACTTGAAAACCAGCTTGCCATCGCCGAAAACATCCCACATCATGGCGTCAAAGTTGACCTTTCCCAGAATACCCAGAATCGGGCTGATGAGGTTGTCGGTCAGGGAAGTCACCAGTGTCGAGAACGCGCCGCCGATGATGACACCGATGGCCATATCCATCATGTTGCCCTTCAGGGCAAAGGATTTGAATTCTTCCCAGAATTTTTTCATAGGAAAACCCCTCTTTCCAAAAACTGCGGCGCGGGGTTATTCCGCGCCGCAGCAAATTTACCGTAATACCGCAGCCGCCGCAGCGGCGGTTAAGCCGTCAGGCGGGCAATGGTGCTGCCTTACTTTTTCAGCAGCTTGGCCACCGTCTGGGCGGCGTTGTCAAGATAGTCGCCCGCAAAGACCTCGATCATGCCGGCATCGGCCTCCTTGGCCAGTTCGGGGTCAATAGGCATTTTTGCCAGCACCGGCAGGCTGTACTTGTCGGCAATCTCATCCACATGGCTATCGCCAAACACATGGATGTGCTTGCCGCAGTCGGGGCAGACGGCGTAGCTCATGTTCTCGACCAGACCCAAAATGGGCACATGCATCATCTGAGCCATCTGGACGGCCTTGCCAACGATCATGCCAACCAGCTCCTGCGGGCTGGACACGATGACGATGCCGTCCACCGGCAGCGTCTGAAAGACGGTCAGCGGCACATCGCCGGTTCCCGGGGGCATATCAACGAACAGGAAATCAACATCCCACACGACCTCCTGCCAGAACTGCTTGACAGCACCGGCAATGACGGGGCCGCGCCAGACCACGGGGGCCTCGGGGTCATCAAGCAGCAGATTGATGCTCATGATCTCAACGCCGGTGCGGCTGCAGATCGGGTTGATGCTCTCGCCGTCACCGGTGGCAGGGCCCTTCACGCCGAACAGGCGGGGAATAGAGGGACCGGTAATATCGGCGTCCAGCACGCCGGCCTTATAGCCAAGGCGGCGCATCGAGACGGCCAGCATGGCGCTGGTCATGCTTTTGCCGACGCCGCCCTTGCCGGAAACAACGCCGATGACCTTTTTGATACGGCTTCTTGCGTGCGGCGGCTCATGCTGCGGCGCGCGGTGATCGCAGTTAGCCTGACAGCTGCTGCAATCATGGGTACATGCTTCGCTCATTTGTAAATGCTCCTTTAAAAATGCTTTTATAACAGTGTACCAAAATTCGCGCAGCTTTGCAAGATGCTGCGCAGTGAAAAGGCTTCCCCCAGAGGGGGAAGCTGTCCGCGAAGCGGACTGATGAGGGGCAGACTTTCCGTGATTGCCCGGTAACGGGTGGCCGCGATAACGTCGCCCCTCATCCGGCCTGCGGCCACCTTCCCCCAAGGGGGAAGGCTTCACGCGCTGGTATACCCGCCGCGCCTTCCGCATATCCATCAGCAGGGGAAGGGGGCGGCGTATGAACAACCGCAGGAATTATCTGCACAATGCGGCGCTGCTTACCGGGTCGGGGCTGGTGCTGCGGCTGCTGGGTATGGGGCTTCGGGTCATAGTGGCAGCGTCCCTCGGCAGTGAGGGGATGGGGCTGTACCAGCTGATTCTGGCGCTTTACATGGTGTTCGTCTCCTTTGCCACGGCGGGCATCCATGTGGCCTCGGCGCGTCTGGCAGCCCAAAGTCTGGCCCGCGGCAGCGGTATGGCGCAGACGCTGCGCGGGCTATGCGGCACGGCACTGGGCTTTGGCACGGCGGCCATGGCTGCGCAGGCTGTGCTGGCAGGCCCCTGCGCGCGGTATCTGCTGCATGACATCCGTGCCGAGACGGCGCTGCTGATCCTGGCGCCGAGCCTGCCGTTTATGGCAGTGTCAGGGGCAGTGCGAGGGTGCTTTCTGGCGGCGCGGCGGGTGCAGCCCAACATCACAGCGCAGCTTGTTGAGCAGCTTGTGCGGATGGCGGTAGCGGCGGCGGGGCTGCGCCTGCTGGCGCAGTGGGGTGCAGGCTACGGCTGCGCGGCTGTCATGCTGGGCAACACAGTCAGCGAGGGTGTTTCCTGCGGTATTATGCTGCTTTTTGCTGCCCGAACACCGGAATTTGCGCCCCGCCCCGGCGCCCCGCTGCACCCCTACACCGCGCGGGAGCTGTACAGTATCCTCTGGCCGGTCGAGGGCAGCCGCCTGCTGGCCAGCGCCCTGCAGGCTGCCGAGAGCAGCCTGATCCCTTATACGCTCACCCTCTGCACCGGCAGCCGCACTGCGGCGATGGCGCAGTACGGCGCACTCAAGGGGATGGCACTGCCGCTGCTGTTTTTTCCGTTTTCGGCGCTGACAGCCCTGTCCGGCCTGCTGATGCCGGAGATCACCCGCGCCCACACCCGGGGGGATGCATCCGCTGCGCGGCGGCTGGTGTTTACCATGCTGCGCTTCACCGGCGGGTTTTCTGTGCTGGCGGGGGCAGGGTTTGTGCTGCTGGGCGCGCCGCTGGCAGAGCTTGTCTACCGCGATGCCATGGTGGGCCGCTATGTGCAGATTTTGGGGCTGGCCGCGCCCTTCATGTATCTGGAAAGCATGGTGGATGGTGTACTCAAGGGATTGGGGGAGCAGCTGGCTACCTTCCGGTATTCGCTGCTGGATTCGGTGTTCCGCATCACAGCCATCCGGCTTGTGCTGCCGCAGTACGGCATGGCAGGCTTCCTGTGGATTATGATTGCATCAAATGTGATGACATGCGGATTGAATATGAGAAGGATGATGAAAAAGATAAAAGATAATAGATAAAAGATAATAAAAAATGTGGAGTTTTCTCCCGCTGGTCGAAAACAAAATTTTGCAGCTTTTTTTGTTTTCGACTGAAAGGAGAAAACTCCACCAAATTTTTTATCTATTATCTCTTATCTTTTATCTCTTATCTTATAAGGTTTCCGCGCTCACAAGGCCGTTCCACAGCCGGTAGTATACGCCCTGCCGGGCAAGCAGCTCCGCATGGCTGCCCTCCTCCTCGATGCCGTCCCGGCCTAAGACAAGGATGCGGTCGGCGTTCTGGATGGTCGTCAGCCGGTGGGCAATCGTCAGGGTCGTGCGGCCCTTGGCCAGCTTGTCAAGGCTCTGGCCGACCAGGATCTCGCTCTCGTTGTCGAGCGCACTGGTGGCCTCGTCCAGCAGCAGGATGCGCGGGTTCTTCAAAAATACGCGGGCGATGGCAAGGCGCTGCTTCTGCCCGCCCGAAAGCTTGACGCCGCGCTCACCGACATAGGTGTCGTAGCCGTTCTTCAATGCGCGGACAAAGCCGTCGGCTCCGGCCAGACGGGCGGCCTCCTCGATCTCGGCGCGGGTCGCACCGGGGCGGCCGTAGGCGATGTTCTCCGCCACGGTGCCGCTGAACAGATAGACATCCTGCTGCACCACGCCAATGGCCTCGCGCAGGCTGCGCAGTGTGACGCTGCGCACATCCTGCCCGTCGATCAGGATCTTACCGCCCGTCACATCATAAAAACGGGGGATCAGGTTGCAGAGCGTGGTCTTGCCGCCGCCGGAGGGGCCGACCAGTGCAACATTCTCGCCGGGGCGGATCTTGAGGTTGACATGGCGCAGGACCTTATTGTGGTCATCAGGGTACTCAAAGCTGACATCGCAGAAGTCGATGCCGCCCTCCTGCACCTGCAGCGGCTCCGCACCGGGAAGGTCGGCGATGGCAATGGGGGTGTCCATGATTTCGGCAAAGCGCTCAATGCCGGTCATGCCGCGCTGGAACTGCTCGGCAAATTCCACGATGCGGCGGATGGTGGCGATCAGCGTGGAGACATACAGAACATAGGCCACCAGATCGCCCGCGCTGATGGCACCGTACACGAGGGAAAGACCGCCGGCCAGAATGACGACAAAATACATCAGGCCGTCAAAAAGGCGGGTGGAGGTGTTGAAGGCCGCCATGGCGTGATAGCCCAGCGTCTTGATCTTTTCAAAATCGCGGTTGCCCTGCTCAAACTTTTCGCGCTCCAGATCCTCGGCCGCAAAGGCCTTGACCACACGCTGGCCGAGCAGACTGTCCTCAATGGTGGCGTTCAGCTCGCCGATCTGAAAGCGCTGCTGGCGGAACCGCTCGCGCAGCTTGTGGTTCAGCCTGACAGAGACAACGCCCATCAGCGGCACACAGGCAAAGACAACGAGGGTCAGCGGTATGTTGGACTGACAGAGAATCACGAACGAGGCGGCGATCTTTATGCCTGCAATGAAAAACTCCTCAGGGCAGTGGTGGGCAAACTCGGTCACATCGAACAGGTCGTTCGTGATGCGGCCCATAATCTGGCCGACCTTGGTGTTGTTGTAGTAGGTGTGGTCGAGCTGCAGCAGATGGTCAAAGGCATCGCGGCGCATATCGGTCTCGATATGCACGCCCATGATATGGCCAACGCCGGACATAAAGTAGCTGGCTGCACCGTCAATGACGCGCAGCACAAAGTAGAGCGCCGCCAGCTTCAGCACGGTTTCGGCCGTCAGGGACGCTGCCGTGACCGTGTTTGTCAGGGTGCTCATGATTTTGGGCAGGGCAATGTCGCACAGGGTCGTCAGTGCGGCGCAGAACAGATCAAAGGCCAGCACGCCGCGGTACTTGACCAGATAGGGGAGAAAGCGTCGAATCAGCGCACTGTTTTTCGGGCGCTGCGGAGTAGTGGTTTCGGACATGGGTACCTCTTTCATTCAGACTTGTAGGGGCCGCATATGTGCGGCCCCTACATGGTGGTTACTCGGTGGGGGTGTCACTTTCCGTTGTTGGTTCACTCGGCGTAACTGGTTCTGGCGCAGGTGCGGCCTGCAAAACCTCGCTGCAGCGGGAGCACACAACACTGCCGTCGGGCTGTGTAACGCCGCTGTGCCCCAGTGCGGCAGATTCCTCCGTTTTTGTCTCGCCGCAGCTGCATCGGTAGGTTTTTGTGCCGCCTGCCGTGCAGGTGGCGGTGTCACTGATCAGCTGGAAATCATGGGTGTGCGGTTCCGGTGTCGGTGTCGGCACTGCCGTTGGCTCGGGTGTGGCGGGCACGGCGGTCGGCGCAGCTGTGGGTACTGCCGTTGGCACCGGCGTCGGCGCTTGGGTCGGCACCGCCGTTGGTGCCGTCGTCACGACCGGTGTTGCGGTGGGCTGCGGCGTGGCCTTGGCGGCCTCGACCTTCGTCTCGCCGCAGCCCTCGCGCTTGCAGGTGTAGATGATTTCCGCGCCCTTCTGCACCCCACCATCCCAGTCGTGGCCCAGCGGCTTGATGTCCTTCTCAATGACCTCGCCGCAGATTTTGCACTTGTACTTGGCGGACCCGGCCTTCAGGCAGGTGGCGGCAGTTTTGGTGCCCTCGACCTCAACATACTCGTGCTCGTGGGCATCGGCCTTGAAGTGGGCCGTCAGTACCACGCCGCCCGCGTCGGCGTTCTGGGGCATCGTAAAGCTGATGGTCGCGCTGCTGTAACTGCCACCGGAGCTGGCGGTCCAGCCCGCAAAAACAAAGCCTGCGTCCGGCACGGCGGTCACGGCCCCGGCGGTCGCACCCTTTTTGACAAGCTGGCTGGTGGTGCCGGACAGCGTGCCGCCGTGTTCAGCGACAAATTCCAGCGGGACCTTGGCACCGCGCACGGCGATGGGGTCCTTTGTGATAAGGTTTGCGGGCACGCCGTCCGGCTGCGGGATGCTCCCCAGCGGCTGCGGGCGGCGGTCCTCAGTCTGGTATGCGTGGGTGCGTACATAAGTAAAATACGCTTCAACGGCCTTTTTGGAGAGGTGTACGCCGTCTGACAGGGTGTAGTCGGTTTTGGCCCAGCCGGTGGTATCGTCCCGCAGGACCTCGGCGCTGTTCAGAAACTTAAAGCCGTTTTCCTCGCACATCTGTACCAGAGCGGCATTGTAGGCATCGACCTGCGTCATCGTCAGGTTCGTGTTTTCGCGCTGCTTGTCCAGCGGCGGGATGGCGCTTACGATGATGTCGCAGTAGGACCACGCCTGCCGGATGGCTTGCAGCCCCTGCAGATAGGTGGCGATGAACCGGGTCGCATCGGTGGAGGCGCCGGAGAGGTTGTTTGTGCCGTAGCAGATGATGATCCGCTTCGGCTTGAGCATGGCAACCGATTCCGGCACAGTGTACATGGTCGAGGAGCCTTTGAACTTTTCGCATTTCAGCGTGGTGATCGCGCCCGCGCCCATGCTGACAACACCGATGTTGTTGGAAAGGCTTGTAAAAGCGGTGCCCGTATCATCGGCATACAGCAGGTAGCGCGCGGTGTTGGAATCCCCGATGAAAAGCGTTTCATCCAGATAGCTGCGCCCGGCGTCTGCGCCTGTGGGCAGCACGGTGCCCACTGCGGCGGCGGGCTCGGCTGCCGCAGAAAGAAGTATTAGCAACGGCTCAAGTAACACTCGACGAGTTAAGAGCCTCTA
>OGZG01000366.1_pt1 | contig 34885 bp, 20 predicted proteins | sample 1576781 | NCBI WGS metagenome assembly OGZG01 (sample SAMEA3541502, study PRJEB24748) | human gut metagenome | biome: human gut; feature: human-associated habitat; material: faeces | place: China | collected 2012 | reverse complement strand
TCTCCTTTAACGGCTGCAAATATAGAACTAATATTTATACTTTTTGCAAAGTCCGAGTGGCAAAAAAGCTTTTTTTAACTCCGCTTCTTTGCGATTCGTTTTTTGGTCGGTACGGTTTCATGAAAAATTATTTTAGAATGAGACAAATCTTTCTCTTGTATTTGTTAAAAGATGCAATAAAAAGAACGATTTACTTCCTTTTTTACGAATTACACAAATAAAATACATTTTTTTGCAGACTAAGAAAGAACGCACTAATATGAAACGCACACTTTGGTTTACATTTTTTCTCTTGAACTCCTTATTTTACCTTTATGCAGGTAATGAAAATGACTCTTTGTTGAAGGTGTTGGACAAAGTGATTTCTGAACGTTTGGTGTATACACAGAAAAAGGAAACCACCATAAAAGAATTGAAGACAAAGAAGTCTGGACAGCATACTCCGGAGGATTTATACAATTTGAATAAAGAGATTATCCACCAGTATGAAACTTTTGTCTGCGACTCTGCCGAGCAGTATATTCATGAAAATATTGAGATTGCAAAGCGGATGGGAAATAAGGAGTATCTTTTGGAAGAAGAACTTCGATTGGCTTTTACTTATTCCTTATCAGGATTGTTCCTTCAGGCGAATGACATTTTTAAGTCGATAAAGTGTGCAGATTTGCCCGATCATCTGAAAGCATTATATTGTTGGAATAAGATACGCTATTATGAAAATCTCATTAAATATACAGATGACGTACGATTCTCAAATGGATATATTGCAGAGAAAGAAGCTTACCGGGATACAGTGATGAGTATCTTGTTCGATCAGTCCGACGAATACAGGAAAGAAAAAGCAGTGAAACTTCAAGATCAGGGTAATACAAAAGAATCGCTCTCAATATTGACCGAGATATATAATAAGCAGGAGCCGGAATCTCATGGATATGCTATGATGTCTATGGGACTTGCACGAATCTATCGGTTGATGAAAAATCCTGAACTGGAGGAAAAGTACCTGATACTGGCTGCTATGACAGATACGAAGTTGGCGGTGAAAGAGAATGAAGCATTGTTGACTTTGGCAGTCAACTTGTATCATAAAGGTGATATAGACCGGGCTTATAATTATATAAAAGTAGCTTTGGATGATGCCATCTTCTACAACTCTCGTTTTAAGAATACTGTAATAGCCCGTATTCATCCAATTATAGAAAATACCTATTTATATAGATTGGAAGAGCAGAAACGGAACCTGCGTTTTTACATATTGCTGACCAGCTTGTTTGTGGTGGCTCTTGCGATCACTCTGTATTTCACGTATAAACAAACAAAGATTGTGTCCCGGGCTAAACGACACCTTAAAACCATGAATGAGGAATTGATTGGATTGAATAAGAATCTTGATGAAGCGAATCTAATCAAAGAGAAGTATGTGGGGTATTTTATGAACCAGTGTGCCGTCTATATTAATAAATTGGATGAATACAGGAAGAATGTAAACAGGAAAATAAAGACAGGACAAATTGATGATTTGTATAAATCCTCTTCCCGTCCTTTTGAAAAGGAACTTGAAGAACTTTATAATAACTTCGATAAAGCATTTCTTAAATTGTATCCCAATTTTGTAGAAGAGTTTAATTCTCTGTTGAAACCGGAGGAGCGTTACAAGCTCGAAAAAGACCAGTTAAATACAGAATTGCGCATATTTGCATTGATTCGATTAGGGATCATAGACGTAGGTCAGATTGCTGTATTTCTACATTATTCTGTGCAGACAATTTATAATTATAAGAGTAAAGTGAAGAGAATGTCTGTTCTTGATAGTAATCTCTTTGAAGAAGAGGTGAAAAAGCTCGGTTCTTTATCTCAAAAATGATTCTACAGGGTTTACCAAAACAACAAAACGATATCGCGGTAAAATATTGATTATTAAATATATATATGCTTTTTGATCTTTAAAACGTCTACTTTCCCGCCTACTTCCACACAGAAGTAGGCTTTTTTCATCTCTATATTTGCAACATAAGATTTTTGATAACTGAATACTAATCTAAAGAAACACACAACTATGAGCTTTTCAGAATTATATCTTATGTATTATCCCAAACTTGTTCGGTTCGCAAAAGAATTTGTTGTACTGGAAGAGGATGCTGAAAACATAACGCAAGATGTGTTTACAGATCTATGGGAGAGAAGAGATGCGATAGATCATATCGAAAATGTAAATGCATACCTTTTCAGACTTGTAAGAAACAGATGCTTGGATTATCTGAAGCATAAGGTGTTCGAACAAAAATATGCAGAGAATGTGCAAGCCTCTTTCGAGATAGAATTAAATTTGAAATTGCAATCTTTAGACCGTTTTGATGTATCTGATATATCCGAGGGAAATGAAATGGAAAGACTGGTCAGAGATGCTATCAACAGCTTACCTAAAAGATGCCGTGATATATTCTTGTTAAGTCGTATGAAAGGATTGAAATACAGGGAGATTTCCGAGAAACTGGGAATTTCGGTGAATACGGTGGAATGTCAGATGGGAATAGCACTTAAAAAATTGAGAGTAAAGCTTAATGTGTGCTTAGCTGCGTGACTTTTAATTAATTTATTGATATTCTTTTAGGGGTTTTTATGCATTTAATCGTTCTTTGATAAAAAAGGACGAGGAATGAAGAATTTTCTGAATAGATATTTTGCTGATGAGCTGACTTCTGATGAAAAAAGAAATTTTCTGCAGGAAGTGGACAATAGTGAAGAACTTAAAGAAGAATTTATTGAAAATCAGAATCTTGTAGTACTTCTTGATTGGACATTTCCGGAGAATGAGAATGACGAAGAAGTTGCGCAGCAAAAATTAAAAGAATTTATGCGTAAAATGGAGCAACGCAAAACCAAATAGTCTTAGGATACCATGAATAAAATTTATATCATATTACTGACTGTTTTCTTATCTGGTAATGCCTATTCGCAGCAAGCCTATTTTGTTGACGGATACCATGGCGGAATATATGGTCATTATCCGGTGAAGTGGAAAACGCAATTTATAGTGGATCAGTTGCACATACATCCGGATTGGCGAATAGGTCTGGAAATAGAACCTGAAACTTGGGATACGGTTCGTGTACAGACCCCAGAGGCCTACCAGCATTTTAAGGAAGTGGCAACCAGTCAGCAGGTAGAATTTACGAATCCTACTTATGCGCAGCCTTATTGCTATAATATTTCGGGTGAAAGTATCATACGGCAGTTTCAATATGGTATAGCTAAAATAAATGCACATTTTCCAGAGGTGGATTTCGTCACTTATTCCGTGGAGGAACCTTGTTTCACAAGCTGTCTGCCACAAATTCTTAAACTATTCGGTTTTAAATATGCTGTATTGAAATGTCCTAATACTTGTTGGGGAGGATATACGGCTGCTTATGGTGGTGAACTGGTTAACTGGGTAGGACCAGATGGTACTTCCATATTGACAGTTCCCCGGTATGCTTGTGAAGAATTGGAGCAGAAATCAACTTGGCAAACAACTGCCTGGGGGAATTCGGACGCATATTTGAAAGCTTGTCGTGATGCTGGTATTCAGCATCCGGTTGGTATGTGTTTTCAGGATGCCGGATGGAAAAATGGTCCGTGGATAGGAAGTGGGAAGAACACAAAAAATAACTCTATATATATGAGATGGAGAGATTACATTGAAAAGATCTCCATTGGAAAAACAGATGATGACTGGCATTTCTCACAGGAGGACATGCATGTAAACCTGATGTGGGGAAGTCAAGTGATGCAGCGTATCGCACAGGAAGTACGCACATCTGAAAATCGGATTATCATGGCGGAAAAAATGTCCGTGATGGCTTATCTGAAGAATAAATATACCTGTCCACAAGCTGATATGGATGAGGCATGGCGCACTTTAATGCTGGCGCAGCATCATGACTCATGGATTGTGCCCTACAATGGATTGAATAAACAGGGTACATGGGCAGATCAGATCAAACGCTGGACAGATAGTACGAATGCTATTGCCGATGGAATTATCGGAGCATCTATGCAGAGCTTTGATAATCCCATTGCTCAACAGAAAAAGTTTACTCAACAACAGTATATACGCGTTTTCAATACTTTAGGAACGGAAAGAAAAGAAACAATGAATGTCCTTCTTCCTTCAGAACCAGGATATTCGGATTTAGGTATTTATGATTGGAAAGGGAAAGAAATAGGTTGCTTTGTAGAAAGTGAGGGTGAAAAAATAAGATTGTTTTTTGAAGCAGATATTCCTCCTTTCGGTTACTCCACGTATTGCATAAAAAAGAAAGAAACAGGTAAAAGAGCAGTTTCAGGGAATGAACAGGTTTCAAAAAGTGAAAAGGTTAATGAACAGGAGTACGTGGTTGAAAATGATATGTATAAGATTGTTTTCGACTTATCGAAAGGAGGAATTATAAAAAGTCTGATTGCCAAGAAAGAGGGGAATAAAGACTTTGCATGTAAAACAGGTGAATATTCTTTGGGAGAATTGAGAGGTTTCTTTTATGAAGAAAATAAATTTCATTCTTCTACGGAAACACCGGGCAAACTGACGGCATTGAGGGATAACACGTATGAGAAAAAAGTAAAGATACAAGGAGAAATTGCTTCTCATCCGTTTACACAGATTGTAACTCTTTCTAAAGGAACAAAACGAATTGATTTTGAATTGACAATCGATTGGAAAAAGAATGTAGGTATTGGAGAGTATAAGGAAAATCATTGGAGTGATAATCGTAGGGCCTTTTGTGACGACCGGTTTAAACTGAATGTTCTGTTTCCAGCCGATCTTCGTTCTCCTCGTATCTATAAGAATGCACCGTTTGATGTTTGTGAAAGTAAACTCGACAATACATTCTTTAATTCCTGGGATCAGATCAAACATAATATCATACTTCATTGGGTTGATTTGGCTGAACAGGAGGGCGATTATGCGCTGGCTTTATTGTCAGATCATACCACTTCTTATTCTCATGGGAAAGATTATCCGTTAGGGCTCACAGCTCAATATTCGGGAGGAGGACTTTGGGGGCCGGATTATAAAATTACGCAGCCGCTGAAGATGAAATATGCAATCATACCTCATCGTGGTAAATGGGACAAAGCATCAATAGCAGATGATAGCGATTGCTGGAATGAGCCGTTGCTATATTCCTGCCATTCAATAGCAGCTTTGGAATCAAAATCATTTGTCGATTTGCAAAATACAGGTTATCAAATAAGTGCTGCCCGGTTGGAAAGTGGAAAGATTATATTACGCTTGTTTAATGCAGAAGGAAATGACAAGCTGCAGAAGATCGTTTTCGATATGCCATTATCAGGTGTGGAAAAAGTCGATCTGAATGGACAATGCATCGAAAGAAAGAAAATAAAAACACATGCCGGAAAGTCGGAAATGACTATTTCAATGCCTCGCTTTGGTATAAAGACATTTGTTTTGGGTTTGAATTAAAATAATTATAATATTGTTATGTATAAAGCAACTGCTAGTCTTTTAATTGCTTGCTCTTTGTGGTGGATGACAGGGTGCTCATCGGTCCAGACAGCTTCGGAAGAACTAATCCCGACGGATTATGTAAATCCATTTATTGGCGCCAGTACCAGTGTGGGAGCTGCCGGCGTTTATCATGGGTTAGGTAAAACTTTTCCTGGGGCTACGACTCCTTATGGTATGGTGCAAGTTAGCCCGAACACAATAACAGGAGGCGATAACGGTTCCGGTTATAGTGATGAGCATAAAACGATTGAGGGATTTGCTTTTACCCAGATGAGTGGCGTAGGGTGGTTTGGGGATCTAGGAAATTTCCTTGTAATGCCAACTACGGGTGAATTATATAAAGTGGCAGGCAAAGAGAATAACGATAGTATCAAAGGATATCGTTCGGCTTATAATAAAGTAACCGAGACAGCTAAGGCCGGATATTATTCTGTAGAGTTGACTGATTACAAAATAAAAGTGGAGAGTAGTGCGACGCCGCATTGTGGAATATTACGTTTCACTTATCCCTCTAACGATCAATCCCGTATTCAGATAGATTTGGCACGCAGGGTAGGAGGAACATCTACTTCCCAATATATTAAAGTGGTAGATGATTATACGATTCAAGGCTGGATGAAGTGCACACCCGATGGTGGTGGATGGGGTAATGGTGCCGGGAAAGCAAATTATACCGTTTATTATTATGCGCAATTCAGTAAACCTCTGACTGATTACGGTTTCTGGAGTGCAGATATTCCTGACCAATGGACCCGGAAGCGGGATGAGGTAGTGAGTATTCCCTATCTGACACGTGTTTCACAGGCTCCGATTATAAAAGATAAGAAAGAGTTGGAAGGCAAACACTTGGGCTTCTTTACTGAATTTCCGACTAAAGAAGGGGAAAGCGTGGAGATGAAAGTGGGTATCTCTTTCGTCGATATGGAAGGAGCTGCTAATAATTTTAAACAGGAAATTGCTTCTAAAAGCTTTGATCAGGTAAAGAAGGAGGCAAATGATTTATGGAACAAGGAGCTTAGTCGTATACAAGTATCTGGAGGGACGAATGATGAAAAAACAATTTTCTATACGGCTTTATATCATACGATGATTGATCCCCGTATTTATACAGACGTAGATGGACGTTATGTAGGCGGAGATTATAATGTACACACAGAAGACAGTACATTTACGAAACGTACGATTTTTAGTGGATGGGATGTGTTCCGTAGCCAATTTCCTCTGCAGACTATTATTAATCCGCGTTTGGTTAGTGATGAATTAAATTCTTTGATAACGATGGCTGATCAAAGCGGGCGTAAATATTACGAACGCTGGGAATTTCTAAATTCTTATTCCGGCTGTATGTTGGGGAATCCTGCTTTGTCTGTATTGGCTGATGCTTATATAAAAGGAATCCGTACGTATGATATCGAAAAAGCATATCAGTATGCCGTCAATACGTCTCATCGTTTTGGCAATGATTCATTGGGCTATACTTCGGGATCGTTGAGTATCTCACATACTTTGGAATATGCTTATACGGACTGGTGTATATCTCAATTAGCCGAAGCTTTGGGAAAAGAAGAGGATACAAAGCTTTTTTATGAAAAAGGACAGGCTTACCATAATATTTTTGATAAAGAAGAAGAATGGTTTCGTCCTCGCAAGGTGGATGGTACTTGGGAAGTATGGCCGGAAAATGGACGTCTTGAAGAATGGTATGGTTGTATAGAAGCAAATGCTTATCAACAAGGCTGGTTTGTTCCACACGATGTTCAAGGAATGGTAGAGTTGATGGGAGGGGAAGACAAGGTGATCGCAGATTTACTTGATTTTTTCAATAAAACTCCTTCCAACATGTTATGGAATGAATTTTATAACCATGCAAATGAGCCGGTACACTTCGTGCCTTTCTTGTTTAATCAGCTTGCGGTACCTTGGTATACGCAGAAGTGGACTCGTCACACCTGTGAAAAAGCTTATGCAAATAAAGTAGAGGGGATTGTTGGTAATGAGGATGTGGGGCAAATGTCAGCATGGTATATTTTAGCAGCTTCTGGCATTCATCCTTCTTGTCCAGGCAACACGCGTATGGAAATAACAAGTCCCGTTTTCGATAAGGTAGAGTTTTATCTTGATCCGAAATATTATTCAGGGAAGACGTTTACAGTCATTACCCATGATAACAACAAAGATAATATGTATATACAAAAGGCCTTACTAAATGGCAAGGTATATAATAAATGTTATTTGGACTTTGCAGAGATTGCGGCCGGTTGTGTCTTGGAACTGTATATGGGTAATACACCTAATAAAGAGTGGGGAAGATAAATCTTGAATTGATTGTGAGTGGCTTAAAATAGATAAGGTTTAATATAGAATATCCTAAAAAAGTTAGAGGATTCCAAATTGACATATGAATAACATAAAAACGTTTTGTTAATTAAAAATTATTTACTATTATGAAAAGAAAACAAAGAGCGGATGTACTTAGTGCATTTCCCGGATTTGCAAAAATGATGTTGTTACTGGCTCTACTATTATGGGGTGGAGTTCAGGCGAAAGCCTCTTCAGACAGCATTTTGCAACAATCAGAAAGAACAATTTCTGGTTTAGTGACAGATGAAAGTGGTGAGCCTTTAATAGGGGTAACGGTTATGGTTAAAGGTACGAGAGTAGGTACGACAACTAATCTTGATGGTGTCTTTACACTAAAGATACCCACAAATGCAGGAATATTACAATTCTCTTATATGGGAATGAAGACGACAGAATTGTCTATTGGCAGCAAGTCACAGTTTAAGGTGGCAATGGAATCAGATGCAGTGTTGATTGATGACGTGGTGGTTATTGGATATGGAACCCGTTCGAAAAAAGATATGTCAATTTCTGTTAGTTCAGTGAAAGGTGATGAACTGAATAACAGACCTTCGGCTTTCAATATCATGCAGAGTGTGGCCGGGAAAGTGGCAGGTGTTCAGAATATATCGATGTCTGGTAGACCAGGTGGATCGTCATCTTTACGTGTTCGTGGTATGGGATCTATCAATGCAGGAAAAGATCCTATCTATGTATTGGATGGTGTTATTGGAGTGGATCCAGACATTATAAACGCTGCCAACGTGGAATCTATTGATGTTCTTAAAGATGCTGCTGCAACTGCCATGTATGGTGCACAAGGATCAAACGGAGTTGTTCTTATAACCACAAAGAAGGGTAAAAAAGGCAAAGGCTCAATCACTTATGATGGTAAAGTCGGATTTGGCTTTATGAACCGTAAACTCGACATGCTGAATGCGGATGAATATATGGAGGTTCAAAGACGTGCATACGCATATAGTGGACAGACAATGCCTCATTTGACAACACCTTATGAAAATCTGTTCTATTATGCTAAAGATGCTTCCAAAAATTACCAATACGATAAAAACGGACTTTTGATTGCTTCTCCGAAATATAATACAGATTGGCAGAAAGCGGTGACACAAACAGCTATGACTAACGACCATATCCTTTCTTTCTCATCAGGGAATGAAGATACAAGCGTATATGCCAGTGTCGGATACCAGAATCAGGAAGGATTGATAAAAGAAAGCGTGTACGAACGTTATTCTGCTACATTGAATGTAAGAACTAAAATAAAAGATTGGTTCCGTATCCAACTTGTGGGAACTGTAGGTAGTCAGAAAGGCAATAATAACGATATGGAGGGGTCTTTCAATCAGGGGGCTATCAGAAACATGATTGAAATGCCACCTATCGTTCCTATTAAATATGATGATGGTACATGGGGACGTAAACACGATTATCCTTTATCGGAAACAGCAGAGAATCCGTTGTTACTACTTCAGGATAGAAAGAACGAATGGAAGTCTAACTTCTCATTGTTTAGTTTGAATGCTACATTTGACATTACTAAGAAGTTGACATTTACTACTCAGGGAGACTATCAGGTATCAAATAGGAAAGAAATGAGCTATGCCAAGGCCGGGCTGTTTGATGTCAGTGAAAACAATGGCGGATATGCTGATATAAAAAATAGCGATAGCCAAAAACTTACCAGTGAAAACTATTTTACTTATACAGATACGTTCTTTGATGGAAAACTTAGCTCGAACTTCGTTTTGGGAGCCAGTTGGTATTATAATCATGCAGAAGAATCGTCTTCGGGGTCTGAACAATATTTCGACGATTCGTTCGGCTATCACAATTTATCGGCAGGAACCACATGGCATGAACCAAAATCAGGAATGAATCAAAATACTATGAATTCATACTATTTTAGAATGAACCACAGTTTTCTTGATAGATACCTACTTGGTTTCACATTCAGAACGGATGGTGCTTCAAACTTTGGTATGAATAATAAGTATGCATATTTTCCATCTGTATCAGCCGGATGGCGTATTTCAGAGGAGAAATTCTTCTCCCCTGTAAAAGATGTCCTCAGTCAAATGAAATTGAGAGCTAGTTATGGTATCGTAGGAAATGCTTCTATTCCCAATTATAGAACTATATCACAATATAGCAATGGTTCTACTATATTTAACAAGGCGCTTACTTCTTACGTAGTTCTTAGTAATCTAGGTAATAAAGACCTGAAATGGGAATCGTCACGTCAATTCAATATCGGAGTTGATATGAGTTTCTGGGATAATCGTTTAGAAGTAATCATGGATTACTATCACAAATCTACTAAAGATTTGTTGTTCGAAAAGCAGGTTCCTTTTACAACCGGTTATACGACTACATGGACTAATCTGGGAGAAATAGTAAATAAAGGTTTTGAGACAACTATTACTTCACGTAATATTCATACCCGTGATTTTATGTGGGTAACAGACTTGGTCTTTTCTACTAACAAATTGGTGGTTGCAGATATCAATGGAGAAACGATTGATACAGGTAATAATACGATAGCTAGAGAAGGAGAAAAGTGGGCGTCATACTATGTATATAAAAGACTGGGCACATGGGGATTGGCAGAAGTAGCAGAAGCTGCTAAATATGGTAAAAAACCAGGTGACATCAAATATGAAGATGTGAATAAAGACTATAAAATTGATGAGGAAGACCGCCAGATTATGGGAAGTGGTACTCCTAAAGGAAGTCTGACAATGGTAAATACATTCACTTATAAAGGCCTTTCTTTGATGGTCGACCTGAACTATACGTATGGATTTAAAATTATGGACATTACAAATTCCATGTTAGAAAACAGACCATTGTATAGTAATAATGTTAAATCCATACTCAACGCATGGACTCCTGAAAATCAGAATACAATGATTGCTGCGTTACGTCTTCCTTCGGACAACTATTTTGGAGAAAATGAGAAAGACTCATATATGCTTCACAAAGGTGATTTCTTGAGACTTCGTAACATTTCATTATCATATACTTTCTCTCCTAAAGTTATGAAAGCACTTAAAGTTTTTGAAAGTTTGTCTATAGGAGTTTCTGCAGAAAATTTGTTGGTAATTACAAAATATCCAGGATATGACCCGGAAGTTGGTGCATTCAATGCAGATAGTGGACAAAGTATAGATTTTTATGCTTATCCCCGTCCGACTACTATTACTGGTAATATAAAGGTTGTATTTTAAGAAAATAAAATAGACGATTATGAAAAAAATATATTCAATTTTATGTGGGTTGATTACTTTGGCAGTAATTGCAACATCATGTGATGCATTTCTTGAAGAGAAGCCTAAAACATTCCTCACCCCTGAATTATACTTCCAGAATGAAGGGCAAGTAGTCGCTGCAGTGAACGGGCTATATACATTTTTGGACGATATCTTTGACGGAGATATAGAACCTGGTTCACAAACATTCATTTTTATAGAATACTTATCAGGATATGGTGAACGGCTTCGTGGTTCGGGCACTCAGGATTTGGCACAGGCCAACAGTCTGAATGTGGCAGAAAATAACGGATATGTTCAGAAATTCTGGGAAACGGGATATAAAGCTATAGAGAACTGTAATAGCATTATTGAAGGTATTGAATCTATGAAGGAGGGAATTTTAACTCAAGATAAAAAAAATGAGCTGTTAGGTGAAGTTTATTTTATGCGCGCATATTACTACTTCAATTTGGTAAGACTTTATGGCCCTGTTCCATTAAAACTGACCAGTACATCGGATTTATCAAATGTCGAAATAGGATTAACATCCATTGAAGGAGTTTATGATCAGATAGATAAGGATATGACGAGAGCTGGTGAACTCATGGATAAAAGTGCCTGGAAGAATGCCAATGGAAGAGTTTCTAAAGGAACTGTAAAATCATTACATGCTAAGATTTATTTGACAATGGCCGGATATCCATTACAGAAAGGCGCAGAATATTATCAGAAAGCTTATGCAAAAGCCAGTGAAGTATATAAAAGTGAGGCGTTTAAATTGTTTGATACATACGAAGAATTGAGAACCAGTGAAAATACGGGTGAACATATATGGTCTATTCAGAGAGAGGCAGATAATGCAGGTTCTCCTGTACATGGTAATATGTTACCTTATCCCGCACCTGCAAAAGCTATTTCAGCTAATGCAGTATATGGCGGTGCATTGGTTCCAACAATGTTGTTTTATAATTCATATCCTACTGGTGATAAACGTAAGGATGAACAGGCCTTTTATTATACTGAGCACGAAGCTCTTGATAAGTCAACAATAGTTCAATTAGGAAGGCCCTATATATACAAATATTGGGATGATGAGGCAGCGACTACAGGAAAATCAGGTGCCAATTACACATTGCTGAGATATGCTGATGTATTGTTGATGATGGCTGAAGCAAAGGCACAAGCGGATGGAGGTACAACAACTGACACCGATGCAATTGATGCATATTATGCGGTGAGAAAAAGAGCATTGCCTACAGAGGTAAAACCGACTTCAATAAAGACGAATGATGTCTTGAAAGAAAGATTCTGGGAAATTTGCTTTGAAGGACAGACATGGTATGATATGTTGAGAACTCGAAAAGCTTTGCATGCTGTCACAGGTCAGATTGTAGATATGATTGGTTATCAGACTCCAGGACATGGTGCTGCATTTAAGGAAGCAGATCTTTTATTACCTTATCCTATCCGGGAAAAACGTTTGAATCCTAATCTGAAAAGGGACTAAAAAATGTCATAGCAAAAAGATACTGAAAATAAATAACTTGAAAATGAAGTGTAACTCCAAATATATGGTATTCTTAGTATTCTGTTTGTGTTTTTTATTCTCTTGTTCGGAGGATGAGGGCACAAAAGAGAACCCGTTTGGCAATGGAGAAAGTGATGCTTTTATGAAGGTCACTAACTCATCAAATGCTGATACGCTATACTTGTCGTGGGAACTTACTAATACCAAGGTGAGTTTTGATAATTATAGGTTTGAGCTAGACAAGCCCAAAACAGTCAAAACTGTTGGTAAAGATAAGACAGAATTCTATTTCACTCATGTACCGTACAATGAACCTGTATCTGTATCTATATCATTAATCAAGAACGATGAGGTTGTAAAAAACTTTGCGATGCAAGTAAAGATTGATGGTCTTGACAGGACAATGTCAAGGATTATCATTCCTGATCAAGGCAGTGTTACGGGAGGAGATGGTATGTATTCGATTCTGTTGCCCGATGGCAGGAGTCTTTTTATGATGGGCGATTCGTATATCGGGACTGTTACTAACGGTCAACGTTCTGGTTCAGATCACATGTATAGAAATACGTATATCGTGTATAATAAAGGTAAAGTCAGTGCTATTTATGGGGCTAATGGCAATAAAAACTCTTCGGCAGCCGTACCTCCCGAATATCCGGATGAAAAGAAATGGTACTGGCCCGGACATGGATTTGTAGATGGTAACAAACTCTATATTTTTCAGACATTGATGTATCAGGGAAGCGGTGATATGTGGGGATTCAGATACGAAACGACCCACATTCTGGAGTATAACTTACCTGATTTGGAACTGGTAAAGACTACTCCCATACCTTTTAATGGTTCCGAGGATATTCATTATGGAATGGCAGCACTGAAAGATGGAGAGTATGTTTATACGTATGCGCAAGTAGATGTGACTAATGATATGAATCCTATTTCTGAAGTGTTAGTTGCAAGATCTATGATGGATAATCTGTATACAGGTTGGGAGTATTACACTGGTTCCGGTTGGAGCACAAATGCTTCCGCCGCAGAAAAGTTAAAAGGTCTGACAAGTGTACCGGTTTCCTCACAGTTCAATGTGTTTAAATTGCGTGATAAATATGTTTTGCTAACACAGAAGAAAACATTCAATTCTGGCGAGATATACACGTTCACGGCAGATACTCCGTATGGACCGTGGGGAAACAAACAACTTATTTTCAAGACATACGAACAGGATATCCCTCACTTATTTACTTATAATGCGATGGCTCATCCTCAATTCGAGAAGGACGGTATGCTATTAATAAGCTATAATGTCAATACCGAAGTTTTTGCGGAACAGTTTAGTGATGTGAGTACTTATCGTCCCAGATTTTTTTGGATCGAAATAGATAAGATTTTAAAATGAATGAGAAATAAGAATGTATTGTTGCAAGGAATTAGGGCAATGCACTTATAGTTCAAAATTAGAAAAGTTTAAAAAGATATGAAAAAGAATACATTAATTTTAGTAATAGTATCATTGCTATTTTTCCTCTCAGGTTGTAACACCGACGACCGGGTAAGGATGAGTGATAATTATCCTGTTGATGGAGATATAAATTATGGTATCAGACAGGTAATGCAATACGATGAGGTGAATATAAATGGTATAGATGTCGCTTCGAAGTTCCCATTCTTTGAGACGCTTCGCCTGACCATACACTACACTGACAGTAAAATAAGCGGCGTGACTTTTTCTAACGGGGAGGTACCTTTCTCTCCTTACAATTTTGAGGTCCCATCGGGTGAAGTAGATTGCTATCTGGATACTGAGGCACTTCCCAACGAATTGCGTATAACTGGGACAGAGCATGTTATCGCCTATTATCAAAATGGAGAATTCACTGTTCCTTTCCAATTGGATTGTCCGTCACTGAATTATAAATACACCTTTAAAAGTATAAATCAATAAATAGAATACATATGAAACTCATGAAAAAAAGCAAACACTTGTTGTTACTTCTGGTAGCATCATTCCTTGTTGCAACTTGTATGACTATAGAGGATATTATTCATCCGGATAACGCTCAGGTTGATAGCGATATTAATATTTCAGTTAAAATAAAGATTGTTGCAGAAACTGATGGTAATAGTAAATTGGCGTTTGGTATTTTGGTTCCCAAAAGCTGGAATGTGGCCAACAATGCTACTCTGACACTTACAACTGCAGCAGGCTTTGCGGCTAATGTTGTAACTAATGAACCTATGGTACTTGTAGGATCTGGAGAAAAAAATCCGTCAGACGCTTTGCCTTGGGCATCTTCATTTCAAAGTAAAATTGGTGTATTAGAGAATACCGGACCTGTTGAATGGGTCGTTTTTAAGTCCGCTACTACATTCCAGATTAATGATCAGGTTGCAGGACAAAAAGAAGTAACCGGTACTGTGAATATTAAACTTCATACAGGAGCAAGAGCTATAAAATTTTTTATGGGCTATACATTCTGTGGTGAGGCTTTTGGATTTAACAGTGAAAAATACCCAGATGATTATGTGAAAGCTTCTAAGGTACTTGAGGTAACTGGGGGAGACGAACCAATGATGGACTTCACTGCTGATCCTGCAATTTCGTTTGTACCAGCTACTTTCGGTTTCGGTGATATTTTCTCAATCAAGTATAATGAACCAAATTATGTAACGGAAGGTGGTCTTAAAGGTGGTGAAGCGTATTTAGTGGGGAAAGTAACATATGAGGAAAACGGAGTGGAAAAAGAAAAGACTATAGATGAGACAAGCAGTAAGACACTAATGGAAGAATTAGGTGATATGGGGCAAGTTACCTCATGGCAGAAATATATTTACCCGAAAGAATTCTTCGGTTTGCCAACAAATGCTGTTATCTTAAATATCCAGGTTCATTTTACAAATAAGGATAAAAGTATTTCTATTTTGGATAATGAAACTAATAGTGATTTTGTAGTAGAGAAAACATGCGAATGATGAATGAAGTGGAGAACTTAGTTAAGTTCTCCACTTTTAAATTTTGGTAGAAGTGTAATAACAGGGTTCTCCTATGTTATCGGTGGAAAATGTTCTGATCAGATGGGATAGGGCATGTAAATCATAATAATTTTATTATTGAATAGTTTTAATGGCTGATGGATATAAAAATATTTAGTAAGATACTTTTTCTAGTATGCTTATTTTATATAAGTTGTAATGGCTTGCAAGCACAATCTGCTATACCTCCTTTTAGAAAAGGAGAACGAGTAGTATTTACTGGTAATAGCATAACTCATGGCGGACATTATCATTCGTTTATATGGTTGTATTATATGACCCGTTTTCCTGATAAGCCGATCATTATCATGAATGCCGGCATTGGTGGAGAAAGTGTATGGGATATTAAAGATCGGTTGGATTATGATGTTTTTGACAGAAAACCGACTTATGTAGCTCTTACTTTTGGTATGAATGATACCGGTTATGATATTTACATGAAAGATGATGCTAAAGAACTATCAGAACAACAGATCATAGAATCATTAAAAAGCTTTCGGGAGATAGAGGAGCGATTACAGGCTAAAAATAAAATAACCAAGGTGTTGATCGGTGGTTCTCCTTATGATGAAACCTCAAAATTTAATAAATTCATTCTGCATCAGAAGAATGATGCTATCTTGAAAATTGTAGATGCCCAGTGTACATCGGCACGAAAAAACGGCTGGGGGTTTGTTGATTTCAATCGTCCGATGTGTGAAATAAGCTTGGAAGAACAGAAGAAAGATTCTACATTTACTTTTTGTAGGATAGATAGGATTCATCCTGATAATGACGGTCAGATGGTGATGGCCTATTTATTCTTGAAAGCACAAGGCTTGGATGGAAATAAGGTATCGGAATTCTTGATTGATGCACAGAGTTCGAATGTGGTTACACATAAGAACTGCAAAATATCAAAATTGAAGAAGGAAAAGAATGAACTTACTTTCGATTATCTAGCTTATGCACTTCCTTATCCTTTGGATTCCATTCCTCGACATGGCTGGGGAAACCAGAGATCTCAACGTGACGCGATGCAATTAGTTCCGTTTATGGAAGAATTCAATCAGGAACATTTTCAGGTAATCAATCTACAGAAAGGGACTTATCGGTTGACTATAGATAATCAGTTTATAGATGAAATTTCATCAGAACAGTTGGAAGATGGGGTTAATTTAGCGAATTATCCGATTACTCCCCAATACCAGCAAGCCATAAAGATCATGTATCTGAATGAAGAGCGGTTTGAAATAGAAAAACGATTTAGGGAATATTTGTGGACAGAATATTCATTTCTGAAAAAAGAAGGTCTTTTATTTGCCGATAATCAAAAAGCCATTAATAAACTTCAAGAATATTTGCCTAAGGATTTGTTTCTTAGGGCAAGTTACGGTTGGTATATCAAGGCAATGCACCCTGAAATTCGTAAAGTATGGAGTAATTATATGAATTCTATTGTTGAAACAATTTATGAAATAAATAAGCCTGTCGTTCATCGGGTGAGGTTGACTAGGGTAGACCTGTAATATAGGTGTTTCATAGCCATTTTGTTGGTTGTGAGCAGAGGAATATGAATTGATTGTGTTGAATATATAACAGATATTTTATGAGGAATATGCGTTTGTTATTATGTGTAGGATTAATACACTGCTTATGTTGTATGTCATCGTTTGTATATGGCAAAATAAAAGAGCCTCCTTTCATTCTGGCAGAATTAAAGTGTGAGAATTTGGTCAATCCTCTGGGCATTGATAATACCACTCCTCATTTCAGTTGGAAATTGAAAGGTAATGAATTAAGAGGCGGACAAGCCTATTATGAGATACAGGTTGCTTCGGATAGTATTTTACTGATCCAGGATAAAGCTGATTTGTGGAATACAGGAAAATTGAAGTCTGATAATTCGGTGATGGTGCCTTATCAAGGTGTTTCTTTATCTTCCCGTTCATTATGTTATTGGAGAGTTCGTGTGTGGAATTCTAAAAGGCAGGTTTCAGCATGGAGTCCGGTAGCTCGTTTTTCTATTGGTATTTTAGAACAATCACAAATGCACGGTGAATATATAGGGGCTTCTGTTGAGGGAGGGAAGATTTGTGCTCCTATTCTTCGCAAGAAAATAAATATAAAAAGAAAAGAAACTACATTTCTACACGTGAACACATTAGGTTATCATGAGATTTATATTAATGGAGAAAAAGTAGGAGAAAGTGTTTTGGCACCTGCTGTATCTCATTTGACTAAGCGTTCCTTGATTGTTACTTATGATGTAACTCCCTACTTAAGAGAGGGCGAAAATGACTTATTAATCTGGATTGGACAAGGATGGTATAAGAGCACTACTTTTGGAACAGCATATGATGGTCCATTAGTAAAGGCCGAACTGAATATCTTACGAAATGGAAAGTGGGAAGTGTTAACGAAAACCGATAATTCGTGGTGTGGACGTGAGAGTGGTTATGAAGATACAGGGACTTGGCGTGCATTGCAGTTTGCTGGTGAAAGGGTGGATGGGAGAATTTTACCGACAGATCTTTCTTCACAAACTTTGGATAAAATGAGGTGGGCTTCAGTAGTAACGGTGAAAGTCCCAGATCATATCACTTCACCTCAAATGTGTGAGGTAAATAAAATCTATGAGAAATTACAACCTGTTTCTATAGAGAAGCTGAACGAAGACGTTTGGCTGGTAGATATGGGACGGGTACAAACCGGATGGTTTGAAATGCGCATGCCTATGTTGCCTATGGGGCATGAAATAATAATGGAATACAGTGATAATTTGACTAAGGATGGGGCATTTGATAAGCAGGGCGAGAGTGATATTTATATCTCTGGTGGACGGGAAGGAGAATGCTTTAGAAATAAGTTCAATCATCATGCCTATCGGTATGTACGCATTTCTAATCTTCCTGTAAGGCCGGAAAGTGAATGGATGAGATCTCTTCAGATTCACGGAGATTATCAGAAAACCGCTACTTTTGAGTGTTCAGATGCCGATTTGAATACTATTCATAATATGATTCAGTATACAATGAAATGCCTCACTTTTAGCGGATATATGGTAGACTGTCCCCATTTGGAACGTGCCGGTTATGGTGGTGACGGAAACTCTTCAACAATATCTTTACAGACTATGTATGACGTATCTCCAACTTTTCTAAACTGGGTACAAACATGGGGAGACTCCATGCGTGAGGGAGGTAGTTTACCGCATGTTGGACCTAATCCCGGTGCTGGTGGAGGTGGTCCTTATTGGTGTGGATTCTTTGTATTGGCTCCTTGGAGAACTTATGTTAATTATGGTGATTCACGGCTAATAAAGAAATATTATTCTCAAATGAAAGAGTGGTTCAAGTATGTTGATAAATATACAGTCGATGGTTTATTGAAACGCTGGCCTGATACAAAATATCGTGACTGGTATCTTGGCGATTGGCTGGCACCGATGGGAGTGGATTCCGGTGACCAGTCATCTGTGGATTTAGTAAGTAACTGTTTTATCAGTGAATGTCTGGGTACTATGAGTAAGGCAGCCCTAACGTTGGGTAAGAAAGAAGAAGCCGAAGAATTTGCAATACGTAAAGGAAAACTTAATGGGCTGATACATAGGACTTTTTATCATCCGAATGATGGCATTTATTCTACCGGTTCGCAGTTGGATATGTGCTATCCTATGCTGGTAGGTGTCGTACCCGATTCTCTATATAGCAGAGTGAAAGAGAATATGATGGCTATCACTGCAGAAAAACATAAAGGACATATAGCGGTTGGTTTGGTTGGAGTACCAATCCTGACAGAATGGGCTGTTCGGAATAAGAAGGTAGATTTCTTCTATCAGATGTTGAAGAAACGTGATTATCCCGGTTATTTGTATATGACTGATAATGGTGCTACAGCAACTTGGGAATACTGGAGTGGGGAACGTAGCCGGGTACATAACTGTTATAATGGGATTGGAACTTGGTTCTACCAAGCTGTAGGAGGAATACATCCTGATGAGTCTGTTCCGGGATATCGTCATATCTATATTGATCCTCAAATACCCCATGGAGTAACTTGGGCTAAAATCACGAAAGAATCTCCTTATGGTACTATTGGTGTCAATTGGAAATTGGAAGATGGTCAGCTGTATCTTCAATTGGCAATTCCTGCGGGAACAACTGCTACTGTTTGTATACCTGATAATGCTGTTTCGTGCAAGATAAACAATAAAAAGATGGGTATTCAAAAGAAAACAATAGTCGTAGATAGAGGAAACTATGATTTTGTATTTGATTTGTATCCATACTAAATTTTATATTATTGAATTTATGGTTTATATTTTTTGTACTGTTAAGTAGTCTTTTACTCTACGGAACAAATTGGCTAATATGTTAAAATAGAATGATGTTGCGACATGCATTATTTTCTTTTTTCCTGTTTACTAGAGCAAGGATTTAGTGGTAATTGTATTTTTATTCGTCTTAAAGAAGTAAATAACTATCATATAATAATATGCAAATGATAACTATCAAAAATCTATTGACTTGTATTGTTACAGTCTTTATTTCCACTGGAATATACGCTCAAACGAAAGACTTGGTGCAATACGTCAATACGTTGCAGGGCACTGATTCCCATTTTGGATTAAGTTATGGAAATACATATCCTACTACCGGTATGCCCTATGCCATGCATACGTGGTCTGCACAAACCGGAAAGAATGGAGAGGGCTGGAAGTATCAGTATGCGGTAGATGCCATCAGAGGATTCTGCCAGTCACATCAATGCAGCCCGTGGATGAGTGATTATGCCGTATATTCTTTTATGCCGATGGTGGGAGAACTAGTCGTTAATCAGGATAAACGGGCGACGAAATTTAGTCATGACAATGAAATTGCCAAGCCGCATTATTATAAAGTAACACTGAATAATGGCATTACCACCGAAATGGCACCGACTACCCGCGGCGTGCATTTGCGTTTTTCCTATCCCTCTACCGGAGATGCCTATCTGGTGATCGACGGATATACAGATATGAGTGAAATCAAAATAGATCCCGCCAAGAGACAAATATCCGGTTGGGTGAATAACCAGCGTTTTGTAAATAATTCTAAGACATTCCGCAGCTATTTCGTTGTGCAATTCGATAAAGCATTTGAAGATTACGGCGTATGGGAAAATCAGAAAGATGAAATCTTCTCTAAAAAACAGGAGGGAGCAGGCAAAGGTTATGGTGCTTATATCAAGTTTAAAAAAGGCTCGAAAGTACAGGCTAAGGCAGCCTCTTCCTATATCAGTGCAGAACAGGCTGTGATTACTTTGAACGATGAACTGGGTAAAGACTCCAATCTGGAAACCACTAAAGCCCGTGGACAAAAAACATGGAATGAACTGCTGAACAGAATTCAGGTAGAGGGTGGAACAGAAGAACAAATGAAGACTTTTTATTCATGTCTGTTCCGTGCTAATCTCTTCTCACGTAAATTCTACGAACGTAAAGCGAACGGAGAACCTTATTATTACAGCCCTTACGATGGCAAAGTATATGACGGATATATGTATACCGATAATGGATTCTGGGATACTTTCCGTTCACAGTTCCCACTGACCAATATTCTTCATCCCACTATGCAAGGACGCTACATGAATGCTTTGCTTGCCGCACAGGAACAATGCGGGTGGCTGCCATCCTGGTCGGCTCCCGGAGAAACGGGAGGAATGTTGGGTAATCACTCCATCTCATTATTGGCAGACGCATGGGCAAAAGGCATCCGTACCTTCGACCCGGAAAAAGCATTGAAAGCATACGCACACGAAGCGATGAACAAAGGTCCTTGGGGAGGAGCCAACGGACGCGGCTTCTGGAAAGAATATTTTGAACTGGGATATGTTCCTTATCCGGAATCAATGGGATCAAGTGCCCAGACCATGGAATATGCTTATGATGACTTCTGTGGTTACCAGCTGGCAAAAATGGTCGGAAATAAACACTATCAGGAAGTTTTTGCCCGTCAGATGTACAACTATAAGAATGTATTCGATCCATCCATCGGCTTTATGCGTGGAAAAGGAGTCGATGGCAAATGGCAGGAACCGTTTGACCCGCTGGAATGGGGCGGACCTTTCTGTGAGGGCAATGCTTGGCATTATACCTGGTCGGTATTCCATGATACCGAAGGATTAATCAACTTGTTCGGAAGCGATGAGAAGTTTACTACTAAAATAGATTCAGTGTTTACCCTGCCCAGCACTATCAAGCCGGGAACATACGGAGGAGTGATCCATGAAATGAAAGAAATGGAAATCGCAGGGATGGGACAGTATGCGCATGGCAATCAGCCGATTCAGCACATGCCTTACCTGTATAGCTATGCCGGACAGCCATGGAAAACACAGTATTGGGTACGTCAGATTGTTGAAAGACTCTATAATTCAACAGAAAGAGGATATCCGGGTGACGAAGACCAAGGCGGTATGTCATCCTGGTATATATTAAGCTCATTAGGCATTTATGCCGTTTGTCCGGGTACGGATGAATATGTGATTGGCAGTCCATTATTTAAAAAGGCTACCATAACGCTGGAAAACGGAAATAAGTTTGTGATCGAAGCAAATAACAACAATAAAGAGAATGTCTATATCCAGTCTGCTACTTTGAATGGGCGTGTATTGGACAAGAATTTTATTAAATATGACGATATAGCAGACGGTGGTACGCTCCGTTTTGAAATGGGAGGGCAACCGAATAAAGAAAGATGTACGTCAAAATATGCCGCTCCTTTCTCTCTGTCGAAAGAATAAGAAAAGAAACAACGAAATACAGTATGAAAAATAAAGTTTTAACAGGTTTATTATTGGTATTGATTGGAGGGTGGGGGAGCCTCCTGGCACAGAATGCCGGGAGCAATTATGCCCGTCAGGTGAATACACTGATAGGTACAAAAGGCGTTGGTCTGACTTCGGGATATCTTTATCCCGGAGCCACCTATCCTTATGGAATGGTGCAGTTCACCCCTTCTTACTTTTCCAAACGTTCCGGATTTGTCATCAACCAATTGAGTGGCGGCGGTTGCGAACACATGGGCAACTTCCCTACTTTTCCGGTAAAAGGCAAACTGAAGATGTCTCCGGACAATATTCTCAACTATCGTATCAATATCTCTGAAGAAAAAGGACATGCAGGTTATTATGAGGCAATGGTGCAGGAAGACATCAAAGCTAAACTGACTGTGACCGAAAGAACTGGTATGGCGAGTTATGAATATCCGGCCGATCAGCAATATGGTACGGTAATTATCGGTGGAGGTATTTCCGCTACTCCGATAGAGCAGGCCGCCATCGTTATTACTGCACCGAATAAGTGTGAAGGATATGCAGAAGGTGGTAATTTCTGTGGACTCCGTACACCGTATAAAGTCTATTTTGTAGCAGAGTTTGATACGGATGCGTTGGAATCGGGAACATGGAAAAGAAATGAACTGAAGCCGAACACGACTTTTGCTGAAGGAGAATACTCCGGAGTCTATTTTACTTTTGATGTAAATAAGAAGAAAAATATCCAATATAAGATTGGGGTTTCTTATGTATCAGTAGAAAATGCACGCGAGAATCTGAAAGCGGAGAATACCGGATGGGATTTCCTGCAGATTCAGAATCAGGCAGAATCCAAATGGAATCATTATTTGGGTAAGATTGAAGTAGAAGGAACCAATCCGGATCGTACCACTCAATTTTATACCCATCTGTATCGTTCATTCATTCACCCGAACGTATGTAGTGATGTGAATGGGGAATACATGGGAGCTGATTTCAAAGTGCATAAATCACGTTCCAAGCACTATACTTCTTTTAGCAACTGGGATACCTATCGTACACAGATTCAACTATTGTCAATCCTTGATCCTGAAGTAGTCTCTGATATTGTTATTTCTCACCAATTGTTTGCCGAAGAAGCAGGTGGTGCTTTCCCGCGTTGGGTGATGGCTAATATAGAGACCGGCGTGATGCAAGGAGATCCGACTCCTATCCTGATATCCAATGCTTACGCTTTTGGTGCCCGCAATTATGACCCGAAACCGATTTTCAAAACCATGAGAAAAGGAGCGGAAGAACCGGGAGCAATGTCACAGGAGGTTGAGGCTCGTCCGGGACTGAAACAGTATTTGGATAAAGGATATTACAACGCTTCTATACAACTAGAATATACTTCCGCTGATTTTGCAATCGCACAATTTGCCTTACATGCCGTAGGAGATGAGTTTGCAAGCTGGCGTTATTTCCATTTCGCACGTTCATGGAAGAATCTGTATAACCCGGAAACCGGATGGTTGCAATCACGTAATCCGGATGGTTCGTGGAAACCACTGACTGAAGATTTCCGTGAATCGACCTATAAGAATTATTTCTGGATGGTGCCATACGACATTGCCGGACTGATAGAAATTATCGGAGGCAAAGCAGCGGCAGAAAAACGCCTGGATGAATTCTTTACTCGTCTGGATGCCGGCTATAATGATGCCTGGTTCGCTTCCGGCAATGAACCGAGTTTTCACATTCCTTGGATATACAACTGGGTCGGAACTCCCTATAAAGCACAGGAGATTATTAACCGTGTATTGAATGAACAGTATTCAAGCAAAATTGATGGTCTGCCGGGCAATGATGATTTAGGGACGATGGGCGCCTGGTATGTGTTCGCTTGTATCGGTCTTTATCCCGAAATACCGGGAGTGGGAGGCTTTACGGTGAACACTCCGATATTCTCATCCGTGAAAATTCATTTGAAGAAAGGGGATATGGTGATAAAAGGCGGTTCGGAAAAGAATATTTATATCAAGTCCATGAAGCTAAACGGTAAACCGTATGACAGTACATGGATCGATTGGGATCAACTGAATAATGGGGCTACGATAGAATACACTACCTCGTCCAAGCCTGACGTGAAGTGGGGAACTAAAGTGACACCTCCCTCTTTTCCTTAAAGCAAATTAACGAGGCATATAAGTTTATATCATAAATTTAGGCACGGATTACACGGATTAACGCTGTTGTTCTATATATTCATCACTCTAAAAACCGTGAAATCCGTGTAATCCGTGCCTCCTAACCATCTAAGATTATTTTGTAAAAGTACTTATTTATAATATCAAACGTGAAAATGAAAAGAAAACTACAAAACATAGCTTATCTACTGATGGCTGCCGCATTAGTCACTTCCTGTGGCGGGAAGAAGCAGACATCTGAATTCCCGGATTGGGCATGGGCAGATTTCCAGCGTCCGGAAGGTATTAATCCGATTATTTCTCCTGACACTACAACCTTTTTCTATTGTCCGATGAGACAGGATTCAGTAGCATGGGAAGCGAGTGATACGTTTAATCCCGCTGCTACTGTTTATAATGGAAAAGTAGTAGTCCTCTACCGGGCTGAAGATAACTCGGCAACCGGTATCGGATCACGTACCTCCCGTTTGGGATATGCCTCTTCTGACGACGGACTACACTTCAAACGAATGTCCGTACCTGTATTTTATCCGGCAGACGATAGTCAGAAAGAACTGGAAAATCCCGGCGGTTGCGAAGACCCACGTGTTGCTGTAACAGAAGACGGGCTTTACGTAATGCATTACACACAATGGAACCGCAAACAGGCACGTTTGGCAGTGGCCACCTCGCGTGATCTTCAAACGTGGGAAAAACATGGACCGGCTTTCGCAAAAGCATACAACGGAAGATTCATAGATGAATTTTCCAAATCTGCCTCTATCGTAACCAAATTAATTGACGGCAAACAAGTGATTGCCAAGATTGACGGCAAATACTGGATGTACTGGGGAGAAAAGTTTGTGAATGTATCCACTTCCACGGACCTTGTCAACTGGGAACCGATGTTGGATGAAAATGGAGAATTCCTGAAAGTGATGACTCCCCGCGCAGGTAAGTTCGACAGTGACCTGACCGAATGTGGTCCTCCTGCCATCCTGACTGACAAAGGAATCCTTTTATTTTATAACGGCAAAAATAAATCGGGCGCAGAAGGAGACACACTGTATACAGCCAACTCTTATTGCGCCGGACAAGCCTTATTTGATGCCAAAAATCCTACTAAACTAATCGATCGCTTGGATAAACCTTTCTATATTCCCGAATCAGACTTTGAAAAGAGCGGACAATATCCAGCCGGAACCGTATTTATAGAAGGACTTGTATTCTACAATCAGAAATGGTTCTTATATTATGGCTGTGCCGATTCACGCGTGGCAGTTGCCGTATATGATCCTCTCAAAAAATAAAGAAAACGTTCATGAAGAAGATAACAATCTTTCTGTTTAGTGTTTGTCTTGCGCTGCAACTTGTGGCGCAAGAACAACATTATTTTATGAATCCGGTCATTCGGGGCGACATGCCCGATCCTTCCATCATCCGGATAGATGATACGTATTATGCCACAGGTACCTCTTCCGAGTGGGCTCCTTTCTATCCGGTATTTACCTCCAAAGATATGGTCAATTGGAAACAGGCAGGACATATCTTCTCTAAACAGCCTTCCTGGACTTCAAATTCGTTTTGGGCGCCAGAACTGTTTTATCACAATAGCAAAGTCTATTGTTACTACACCGCACGTCAAAAGAGTACCGGAATTTCCTATATCGGAGTAGCTACATCGGATTCTCCTTTACACGAATTTACCGATCATGGTCCGATCATCACCTATGGCACAGAAGCTATTGACGCATTTATCTATGATGACAACGGACAGCTATATATCAGTTGGAAAGCGTATGGACTGGACAAACGCCCGATAGAACTATTAGGCTGTAAACTTTCTGCTGACGGATTGCACCTGAAAGGTGAACCATTCTCTTTATTGGTGGATGACGAAGAGATAGGCATGGAAGGCCAGTACCACTTCAAACAAGGGGACTACTATTATATTATATATTCAGCCCATGGTTGCTGTGGACCTTCCAGTAACTATGATGTATATGTAGCACGCTCTAAAAATTTCTGCGGACCTTATGAAAAATATACAGGAAATCCCGTTTTGCATGGTGGTGAGGGTGATTATCTCTCATGTGGTCATGGCACAGTCGTAAAGACTCCCGACGGAAAAATGTTTTATATGTGTCATGCTTATTTGAAAGGAGAAGGATTTTATGCCGGACGCCAACCTGTTCTGCAGGAAATGGAGATGACAGCAGACCATTGGGTGCGCTTTACAACGGGGAAACTGGCTATTGCCAAACAACCCATGCCTTTTAAAACTACCATCCAGCAGCCTCTTACCGATTTTGAAGATCACTTTACAGAAAACAAACTGAAAGTAGACTGGACTTGGAACTATCCTTATTCGGATATCAACATAGTACTGAAAAAAGGAAAGCTATCCCTATCCGGAACTCCGAAAAAAGACAATCAGCGAGGGACGGCATTATGCTTGCGTCCGCAGTCTTCTCATTACAGTTGCGAGACAAAAGTGATTCACGCTAATGAGAGTTTGCAGGGATTAACTTTATACGGTGACGATAAGAATCTGATAACCTGGGGAGTCAAAGGAAAACAGTTGCAGTTGAAATTTATAAAAGAAAATTCCGAATCCATCCTTTATGAATCCGGTGCTGTTGATAAAGACATCTATTTGAAGATAGAAGTCGAACAAGGCTGTATTTTCAACTTCTATAAAAGTAAAGATGGAAAGATCTGGAACCCCATACTGGACACTCCCTTAAAAGGAGAATCCCTGATTCGTTGGGACAGGGTGCAACGTCCGGGGTTGCTTCACTGTGGAGCGAAAGAGGTTCCGGCGGAATTTGCCTATTTCAGAATGATAAACCTGAAATAGACGAAACGCATGAAGAGTGATAGAATTAATGTATATAAACTTATAGTATTTATAAAATAGAAATTAAGACATGAAAAAACTTTTTGTATTGATTGCAGCGGCTTGTATGACATGTACTGCTGCGTTTGCACAAACTGTGAAACCTTTTAAGGAGGGTGAGAGAGCAGTGTTCCTGGGAAATAGTATAACGGATGGTGGTCATTACCATTCATACATCTGGTTATATTATATGACTCGTTTTCCGGATATGCCTATCCGTGTTTTCAACGGTGGTATTGGTGGAGATACGGCCTATGATATGAACAAACGCCTGGATGGAGATATTTTTGTGATGAAACCTTCCGTGTTGATGGTTACTTTTGGTATGAATGATTCCGGATATTTTGAATACAACGGTGATAAGCCCAAAGAATTCGGTGAGCAGAAATATCAGGAAAGTATAAAGAATTACCAGCAGATGGAGAAACGTTTTAAAGATCTTCCTGATACCCGTATCGTGATGGTCGGGACTTCTCCGTATGATGAAACCGTACAACTCAAAGAGAATACACCGTTCAAGACAAAAAATGAAACCATCAAACGGCTTGTTGAATATCAGAAAGAATCGGCAGCTAAGAATAATTGGGAATTTACCGATTTAAATGCTCCTATGACAGCTATTAATCAGCAATATCAGCAGAAAGATCCTACCTTTACCCTTTGTGGCAGTGACCGTATTCATCCCGATAACGACGGACACATGGTAATGGCCTATCTTTTCCTGAAAGCCCAGGGATTTGTAGGTAAAGAAGTAGCGGATATGGAGATTAATGCTAATAAAAAACAAGTCGTTAAGTCGGAAAATTGTACCGTTTCAAATATAAAGAAGAACGGAAAAGATTTGAGTTTTGACTATTTGGCAGAAGCTCTTCCTTATCCTTTAGATACTATTGCCCGTGGTTGGGGACAGAAAAAGAGCCAGGCAGAAGTGCTGAAAGTTGTTCCTTTTATGGAAGAGATGAACCGTGAAACGTTGAAAGTAACAGGACTGAAAGGCAATTATAAGTTGTTGATAGACGATGAAGAAATTGGAATCTGGAGTGGAGATGAACTGGCAAAGGGCATTAATCTTGCTGCTGAATCCAAAACTCCCCAATACCAACAAGCATTGACGGTGATGCACTTGAATGAATATCGTTGGGAAATTGAAAGAACATTCAGAGAATATGCGTGGTGTGAATTCGGCTTTTTCCAGCAAAAGGGATTGTTGTATGCTGACGACAGAAAAGCGATCGAGGTGATGGATGAAAATTTGGATAAAAACGTTTGGTTGAAGGGACGTCGTGATATGTATTCAAAGATGATGTTTGAAGCTGTCCGTGATGCTCGCCAACAGGAAATGGATGTTCTTATCAATAAAATTTATGAAATAAATAAGCCTGTTGTAAGAAAGATTTTACTTAGAAAGGTCTGATGTGATAACAGCGTAGAAATACGATAGAATACTCACCGTAATGAGAAAGAATTCTCACTATAATGAGAACTTTTTCTCATTGCGATGAGTATTTTTTCTCATTACAGTGAGTATCGTTGAGAATATATGAATAGATAAGTACTCTTTGTAATAGCCTGATAATGTACTCCTTATTGTAGCTTTTGCATTAAACAGACTACCTTTATTGAATTCTTAATTCTTTTTCCAGAAATCGGAAGTGAAAAGCAATAATACTGTAAACAATTCCAAGCGTCCCAAGAGCATTAAGAAAGAAAGCAGCCATTTGGCAGCATCAGGCAATGCACTCCATGAGAAAGCCGGACCACATCTGCCGAGGCCTGGTCCCATATTACCTATGCTTGAGATTACGGTTCCTATTGATTCCAGAAAACCGACTCCTAAGCCCATCATGACAAGTACACTGATGATAACAATGACCACATACAAAAAGGTGAAAGCCAATACAGTAGACTGAATGGAAGGGGAAATAACTTGCTTATTTACCCGCACCGGGAGTATGGCGTTAGGGTGAAGAATATGTTTGAATTCATTTTTCACTACTTGAAACAGGATAACCATACGAATACACTTGATACCTCCTGTTGTACTGCCGGCACAAGCTCCGATAATCATCACAATAATGAGGCAGCCCCAGAGGATAGAAGGCCAGAGCATATAGTCAGCTGTGACGAATCCCGTAGAAGTTTGCAATGAAACCACTTGGAAAAGCGATTTTCGGAATGCCTCCTCTACTCCCATAGAAGAAGTCTGATGGAGCCAGATAGCAATGAATAGAGTGAAGAATGAAACACAAATAAAGTAGAACTTCAGTTCCGCATCATGTAGGAACTTCTTAATCTTCCCATTAAACATCAACAGCAGCAATGTGAAGTTAATTCCTGAAAGGAACATGAAAATGGAAATTACATAGTCTATATAAGGTGAATGGTAATATTCAATGCTGGCCTGTTTGGTAGAGAACCCACCAGTGCTGGTCGTAGCAAAAGCATGACATACACTGTCGAATATACTCATGCCACCACCTATTAATAAAATAATCAGCGTTCCCGTCATTCCGGCATAAATACCCCAAATCCATTTAGCAGTGATGCCAATGCGAGGATGCACTTTATCATGAGTAGGTCCACTGGCTTCTGCTGCGAACACCTGAATTCCGCCCACACCGAAAATCGGCAGAACGGCAATGGTGAAGAATACAATACCCAAACCACCTATCCATTGCGTCATAGCCCGCCAGAAAAGTATTCCGTGGGGCATCGACTCTATATTATTCAGAATAGTGGCACCTGTACTGCTAAATCCGGACATCGTTTCAAAAAATGCATCCGCAACATTGGGAATATATCCTCCTATATAATAAGGTAACATTCCGAAAAGGGAAAAGGTAACCCATGCTGCGCTGACGATGACATATCCATCGCGGCGATTCAGGGATTTCACTGCGTCTTTCCCGATGGCAAGCAGCAGAAAGCCAATACAGGCTGTGACAGCAGATGAAATCAGGAAACTCTGCAAGTCATTCTCTTTATAAAAAAGAGAAACCGCTCCACAACATAACAGCATTGCTGTTTCTATCAGAAGCAGAAAGCCCAGAATCCGGAATATCATCTTTGAATTAATCATAAATTGGTTTAGTTATCTTATGCTTAATTAAAGAACTTCTCAATCTTTTTAATCATCATACTCAGGCAGAATACGACTACATGGTCGCCGGGACGGATTTGTGTATCACCCGTCACCAAGATACCTTCTCCGTTGCGGATCATTCCTCCGATGGTAGTACCCTTCGGGAGTCCCAGGTCCTTAATCAGGTGTTTGGTGATTTTAGCACCTTCCGGTACAGTGAATTCAGCAACGTCCGCATTGGCAAAAGTAAGACATTTCACATTAGACACATCGGCATCCAACATCATTTGGTAGATATGGCTGGCAGCAATCATTTTTTTATTGATAACAGTACCGATGTCAAGGCTTTCCGCCATACCGATATAGTCGATATTCTCCACTTCTGCCACTGTCTTTTCCACTCCCATACGTTTAGCGGCAAGACAGGCTAGAATATTCGTTTCCGAGTTACCGGTCAGAGCAACAAATGCTTCGGTATTCTTTAGTCCCTCTTCGATGAGCAAATCCATATCGCGACCATCTCCGTTGATAATCATTGTCTTATCATCCAGTAACTCCGTAAGGCGGTTGCAACGGTTCAGATCATTATCTACTATTTTCACCTGCATATAGTCCGGCACATATTGTGCGGTACGGACTGCGATACGGCTTCCCCCCATAATCATCACATTGCGTACGTCGGCATAATCTTCCTTGCCGGCTATCTTACGAATATAAGGAATATACTTGCGGGTAGTGGTGAAATAAACAATATCATGCAATTTAATGACATCGTCTCCACGGGGAATAATCGTTTCCGTTCCACGTTTGATGGCTACTACGTGATAAGGTATGTTAGGACCGCCTAGCTGATGCAGCGGTATATTCAGGATTTCAGCCTTTTCACGCATCTTCGTACCAATCAGAACCAGAGAACCTCCACAAAACTCCCACCACTGGCGTACCCAGCTCATACGCATGGAAGATACGATTTCTTTCGCAGCCAGCATTTCCGGGTAAATCAGAGAATCGACTCCCAGCTTCTGGAAAAACTCTTTATTTTTGGGCAGAAGATATTCGTAATTGTCGATACGTGCCACTGTCTTTTTAGCTCCCAGATTGGTAGCCAGCATACAGGCAGTCATGTTACGGCTTTCGTCCGGTGTGACTGCGATAAACAGGTCGGCTTCTTTGACGCCCACTTCTTTCAATCCGGAGATGGAAGAAGGAGAAGCGGCAACAGTCAGCAAGTCAAAATTGGCACTAAGAGCACTTAGTTTCTCTTCGTCATCATCCATCAAGATGATATCTTGCTTCTCGCGCGATAACAGCTTGGCCAAATGGGTGCCTACGTTGCCGGCACCGGCAATAATAATCTTCATGTCAATTGATAAATTCTTTTATTTTAGTCAGAATCCCTTCTTCATCCATGCCGCACAGTTGATACAGTTCGGCAACTGATCCATGCTCTACAAATAGGTTGGGGATACCGATACGCTTCACGCTTGGTTTGTATTCGTTGTCTGCCATAAATTCAAGGATAGCACTACCCATCCCGCCTTTGATAATCCCGTCTTCGATAGTCAGGACACGTTGGAATTTGCGTCCTACCTCATGTAATAGCTCTTCGTCCAGCGGTTTCAGGAAACGCAAATCGTAATGGGCGATCGACAGACCGAAATCAGCTTCTGCCCGGGAAATGGCACGGGCAGCTATGTTTCCTATCGGTCCGATAGTGATAACCGCAAGGTCGTTGCCCTCTTTCAGTTTTCGTCCTTTTCCCACCGGAATCTCTTCCAATGGACACTTCCAGTCTACTAATACACCGCGTCCGCGAGGGTAACGGATCACGAATGGCCCCTTGTCCGGCAATTGTGCCGTATACATCAGGCGACGTAATTCATGTTCGTCCATGGGCGAACTGATCGTCAGATTGGGGATTGGACGCAAACATGCCATATCAAAAGCTCCGTGATGAGTGGGACCGTCTTCGCCAACCAGTCCGGCGCGGTCGAGGCACAAAACAACAGGGAGATTCTGAATCGCTACGTCGTGGATGATATTATCATGCGCCCGTTGCATAAAAGAAGAATAGATATTGCAGAATGGTTGCAGTCCGTCTTTTGCCATCCCACCGGAGAAAGTAACCGCATGTCCTTCGGCGATGCCTACATCAAACGCACGTTTGGGCATTTTCTCCATCAGTATATTCATCGAACAACCGCTAGGCATGGCGGGAGTGACACCGACAATCTTCGGATTGGCTTCGGCAAGCTCTACCAATGTATTTCCGAATACATCCTGGAAAAGCGGAGGCATTCCTTCAGTGTTGGCAATGAAACGTTCGCCGGTGACCGGATCGAATTTGCCGGGAGCATGCCATTCGGTAGCGTGTTTCTCCGCCGGACCGAATCCTTTTCCTTTGATAGTATGTAGATGCAGGATTTTAGGTCCTTGCATATCTTTGATATCACGTAATACTCTTGCCAGGTTCTTTACGTCGTGTCCGTCTATCGGACCGAAGTAACGGATATTCATCCCTTCGAAAATATTCTGTTGCTGTGCAGCCATTGATTTCAGGCTGTTCCCGAAACGTATGAGCGCTTTGCGACGTTCTTCGTTTAGGATGCCGAGCTTGAATAACATGCGCGAGAGCTTGAAACGTAACTGATTATAGCGGTTGGAAGTTGTCAGGTTGAAGAGATATTGCTTCATACCTCCTACACTACGGTCAATGGCCATATCATTGTCATTCAGGATAATGAGCAGGTTGTTCGACGTGGCAGATGCATTGTTCAGCCCTTCAAAAGCCAGTCCGCCACTCATGGAACCGTCGCCGATGATGGCTACTACATGGCGTTTGGCATCTCCTTTTCTGGCGGCTGCGACAGCCATACCGAGAGCTGCAGAAATAGAATTGGAAGCATGTCCGCACGTGAAAGTATCATATTCGCTTTCTTCCGGAGACGGGAAAGGACGGATTCCTCCGAGTTTCCTGTTCGTAGAAAAGGCTTCACGGCGTCCTGTCAGTATTTTGTGGCCGTATGCCTGATGTCCCACGTCCCATACAATACGGTCATAAGGTGTATTGTAGACGTAGTGTAAAGCTACGGTCAGCTCCACTGTTCCCAGACTGGCAGCAAAATGCCCCGGGTTGCAGCAAAGTTCTTTAATAATGTCTTGCCTTAATTCACTACATACCTCCGGCAGTTGCTCTACGTCTAGTCTTCGCAGGTCGTCAGGATAATTGATAGTGTTTAGCAAGTTATATATCGGTTCATTCTTCATGATTCGAGGAAATTTAGTGCAAAAATACGAAAAGAAAGTATACTTTTGCCCACGAAACGTAATAAAATGTAGGAAAATCATGATGAACTTTCAAACATCTGTGGGATTGCCGGTCGGACTGCCGCCTATCAGCCATATATCTCCTATTCTTTTGATGGGATCTTGTTTTGCTGAGAATATGGGAACTTTCTTGACAGAGGCCAAGTTTCAACTGGATTTGAATCCTTTCGGAATTCTGTATAATCCTTTGTCCATATCCTCAGCTTTGAAAGAGATTATTACAAAAAAAGAATATACGGAGAAAGATTTGTTTGCTTATAGAGGGCTGTGGCATAGTACTATGCATCATGGCTCTTTTTCGGCTACTACTCCAGAGGCTACGTTGCAGAATATCAATGCCCGTTTGCTGCAAGCCCATCAGACTGTGCCGAAGCTTGATTGGCTGATGTTGACTTTCGGAACGGCTTATGTTTATGAAGCAAAAGAGACAGGAAAGGTAGTCTCCAATTGTCATAAATTACCGGAGAATGATTTTAATCGCCGACTTTTGTCTGTGGATGAAATAGTAGATGAATACACTTCATTGATTACCGATATGGCTGCTTGCAATGCAACCTTGAAATTCTTGTTTACAGTCAGTCCCATCCGTCATATCCGGGATGGAATGCACGCCAACCAATTGAGTAAATCGACTTTGTTGCTGGCCGTCGACCGGTTGCAGCAATCGTTCCCGGAACAAGTTTTCTACTTCCCCTCTTATGAAATCGTATTGGATGAATTACGCGATTATCGCTTCTATGCGGATGATATGTTGCATCCGTCTCCGTTGGCGGTCCATTACCTTTGGGAACGCTTTTCCGAAACCTTCTTTTCCGCTGAAACAAAGCAGGTTATCCGCGAAGTAGAAGACATCCGCCGGGACTTGGCGCACAAGCCCTTTCATCCCGGGTCCGAAGCGTATCAACGCTTTTTAGGACAAATAGTGTTAAAAATAGAACGACTTATCGGAA
>OGZG01000346.1_pt1 | contig 35761 bp, 34 predicted proteins | sample 1576781 | NCBI WGS metagenome assembly OGZG01 (sample SAMEA3541502, study PRJEB24748) | human gut metagenome | biome: human gut; feature: human-associated habitat; material: faeces | place: China | collected 2012 | reverse complement strand
GCTTTAATACGAGAAAAATCCACGACATTTGTCGTGGACTTTGTCTACAGTCTGAAATGTCTTAAAGGCATTAAATTTATTTTTTAATAATCGGATTGATTCTAAAAGAGAATTTGTTTTTTCAGAGAATTTTAATTTATTACGCCGTCAACAAGTAAGAAAGAATTCAATCAAAGGTAAACAATTTATTAGAATTAAGGTTACTTTTGATAGAGGCAATTCATTTGAAAAAACGTTACCTTCAAGTTTTTCAATTACAAAAAAGTGGTATAGGAATGATTTTTTTCCATCAGATGTAAAAAACGATATTAAATATAGAATGCAGAGTGAGGGCATGATATTTAATGAACGTCGAAGCAAAACGTCATTGACAATGTTTTTGAACAAAATTCGTTTTTTTTATATTCCGGCGATTAAAGATAATAAAATATTTGAAGAAATGCTATTATGTTTAAGAGAGACAATCTTTAACGAGAAATTAGTAAAGGATCAAAATTTGCAAAATATTTTAAATGGTACTGCCGAAAAAGTTGGAAAAGCAGCTAATGATTTAAATGATGAATTTTATGAAGTTGCAAAGATAAAGTCAGAAATAATTCCGCCAAGTAGTGTAGCTGAACTATATAATACGTTGAAAATAGTTACGATGACCGATAATGGTAGTGTGAGTATTTTGGATAGAGGAGACGGTATTCAAGTTAGGTATATTCCTAGTATTTTAAACTATATTGCCCAAAATACTCGCAATATTTGTATTTGGGGATATGAAGAACCAGAAAATTCGCTAGAATATAATCTTGCACTAAAAATGGCGGAAGATTTTGTTCAGTATGCGCTGGACAGTCAAATTTTTGTAACAACACATTCCCCTGCATTTATTGGTCTAGAAAATGATAATGCAAAATTTTTTAGATGTTATAAAAGTCAAGAAAGTACATTGGTTTTAGATATAGATGATGTCGAGCAGCAAGCAGAATTAGAAGAAGAGTTAGGCTATATTAAATTACTTAAAGAGCAAAATCGTTATTATAAAAAAAAGGTTTATGAATTAGCGGCTGAAAGGAAGAAAAGGGAGGACCTTAAAAAAACTTTAGAAAGTGTATCAAAGCCAATTTTAATGACAGAAGGAAAAACAGATGTTGATATCTTAAAAACTGCATGGAGCCGTTTATATAAATACGAATGTCCTTTTTCTATAAGAAGTTGTAATGCTTATTCTGAGGATTCAGACATTTCTGCAGCTGGATGTAAAATGCTTGCTGAAACAGTAAAAAGTTGGAAATATGATGCATCAAATATGTTGATTGGTGTGTTCGATAATGATGAAGAAGGAATTAAAGAATTTAATTTAGGATCAAATTTTATAGACTACAATAATAATATTAAGAAACACAAAAATGGTAATGCATATGCTATGTTATTGCCAGTACCAGAAAAATTAAAAGAATTTGCAAGTCATAAAAACTTATGTATTGAATTTTATTTTGATTATGAATGTTTGAATACAAAAGTTGAAGGCCATGGTTTGGAATTAGAAACACAGCCTATTGTAAGAAAATGGGGTAATATTGAACTTGATAGAATAGAACCAGATATAAAAACCGAATTATATATGTGTAAACCTAAAAAAGATACTAAAGCTTATTTTGCTGAAAAAGTTGTGCCGACATTGAAGGATGATAAATTTAATAACTTTAAAATTTTATTTGATCAAATATTGGAAATTGTAGAGGGTAAAAATATACAGAACCAATCTTTGGACGAATGTGCTACTTCATTAGAAGCTGGGAAAGTGTTTGATTAGTATTTTTTAGAAAATAGGGATTTAGTAGAAGTGTTTGCTTAACTAAAACTAATGCGGGAAATTAGACTTTGAGAGAGGGGGGATTCTGGTAGGTGTGGGAGAAGTAAACTATTGTTAATGATTTGTAAAATAAGAATTTTGGTGAATATAAATTAAAATAATAGGAGAAAGAAAATGTGTATACAAAAAAGCTACAAAATTTTATTATGCATGAGGAAATATCTGGTGAAGAGGTAGAATATATTGGAAAAATAATAACCGTCCTCTCTGAATATATAGTAGCGATTAATTCAGAATATATCTACAATAACACATATTTAGCTGCGCATGTGAAAAAATATTGAGTGTCAAAAGATATTAAAGTTGAAATATCAAATATGTAATAAGACAGGCTCAACTTGCAAACAAATTTGTGGAGGGTATCTATGAATATTATAGAAAATCAATATAAATGGGAGCGATAACTGATTTGTAAAAAGCAAATAAAATGCAACAAAAACTTATGCAAATTTAAAGAGGACAGTAACTGGGCTAACTATGCTATGATACAGGATCGATTTACAAAAAGAATTACTCCGCCCACCTTCATCTCCCCCTTGCAATTAAGCCATAAGATGTTTACAATGTTGATAAAGGATTATTTGAAACGGAGGACAAGTTATGCAAAGGGAAAAAATACAATTAATTCGAGATGGATTGGAAACAGCATATGTAAATGGGAACACGGCATCCGAATTATTATATAAACCAAACTTTGTTTCAAATAACCACAATGAGGGAAAAAAGGTTTTATCGGTCATTGAGGATGAACTTTTAAAATGTGACAAATTTCAAATCAGTGTTGCGTTTATTACGCTGGGAGGGGTGACGCCGCTACTCCAGACATTAAAAGAATTAGAGAAAAGAGAAATCCCAGGTGAGATTTTAACCTCTAATTATCTTGATTTTAGCGAGCCGCAGGCATTAGAAAAATTGAATTCTTTAAAAAATATTCGGATTAAAATGTATGACACAAATTCGGCGAAGAATGGTTTTCATACGAAGGGATATATTTTTAAAGAGGAAGAAGTATATCGTAGTATTATTGGCAGTTCCAACATGACGAGTGCTGCACTTACGACAAATCGTGAATGGAATACAAAGTTAGTTTCTACTTCGCAAGGAGAAGTGGCTGAGGATATTCTGAAAGAATTTGATGAGTTATGGAAATCAGAGTATGCGCTTGATTATGATGTCTTTTATGAAGAGTATAAGCAGAGATATGAAATTATAAAAGAACAAAGGAAAATTGCAACAGAGCGAAATGTTACCTCTCTTGAGAGATACAAATTAAAGCCCAATAGTATGCAGGTTCGATTTATAACGAATCTTAAAAATATTTTGCAAAAAGATGAGAAACGTGCGTTGTTAATTAGTGCTACGGGAACGGGAAAAACGTATGCTTCTGCGTTTGCTATGCGTGAACTTGGATTTAAACGTGTCTTATTTATTGTGCATAGAGCGTCATTGGCAGTCCAGGCGAAGAAGTCTTACCAGAGAGTGTTTGGCAACTCGGTATCAATGGGATTGGTTGGTGCCGGTTATTATGAATATGATAAAGATTATGTGTTTGCGACTGTAGAGACGTTAAATAAGGATGCGCATTTGCAGCAGTATAAAGTGGATGATTTTGATTGTATTATTTTAGATGAAGCACATCATAGTTCTGCTAATACATATCAAAAAGTGATGAATTATTTTACGCCGCGGCTGTTTTTGGGAATGACGGCGACGCCAGATAAGAGAACGGATTCGGATGATAATATATATGAAATATTTAACCATCAGATTGCATATGAGATTCGTTTGCAGCAAGCAATGGAAGAAGAATTATTGTGTCCGTTTCATTATTTTGGAATTACGGATTTATCCGTTGTTCAGGATACGAAATCAAAGAATTTGTCCCACGAAGAGTTTAATAAGTTGGTTTGCGATGAACGTGTGGAACATATTTTGGAACAGGCAAATTATTATGGTTACAGTGGTGAGCGTGTAAAGGGCTTAGTTTTTTGTAGCCGCAAACAAGAGTGTCAACAATTATCGGCAAAATTTAATGAGTTAGGGTACCGAACAGTTGCACTTAGTGGAGATGATTCAGAGGAAATCCGGCAAAATGCGTTTGAGCGTTTGGCGATGGATGAGGAAAATGCAACAGACAAAGAACCATTGGATTACATTTTCTCGGTGGATATATTAAATGAAGGTGTTGACATTGTTGAAGTTAATCAGGTTATTATGTTAAGACCCACACAATCGCCGATTGTATTTATTCAGCAATTAGGAAGAGGACTCCGTAAGGCGGCGGGCAAGGAATATGTCGTTATTCTTGATTTTATTGGAAATTACAACAATAATTTTATGATTCCGGTAGCTTTATCGGGAGATCGTTCCTATAATCCAGATACGATTCGAAAGTATGTCATAAGCGGAAACCGAACAATTCCGGGAGCCTCGACAATTCATTTTGATGAGATTGCGAAGAATAAAATATTCCAATCAATTGACAAAATTCGAGGAATGAAATCGATTATTAAAGAAAGTTATGTGTCATTAAAAAATAGATTAGGAAGAATTCCTAGTTTGTATGATTTTTATATTCATAACGAAGTGGACCCGTTAGTCATAATTAAGGAATACAAGACATATTTTCAGTTTCTTGAAAGTGTAGAAAAAAAGAACTATATTTGCACTTTGTCAGCAGAAGAAAAAATGATTATAGAATATTTGTCGAAAACTATTTTAAGTGGGGTGCGACCGGAAGAATTGGAAATCTTGCGTTTGTTATTAGAACAAAAAAGTATTTCCATAAATGATTTTAAACGGTTTGTAAATGAAAAATATGATAGAAACATTACCAATAATCAAGTTGATTACGCAATAGATGTGCTACAAGGGAAATTTGTAAGTAATGATAATGAGTATCAAAAATACAAGAATATTGAAGTTATAACGAATGACCATAATAACTTTATTACAAGAATGCTTTGTTATGAGGAGCGTTTAAGACATGATGAGTTTAGGCAAATGGTAGAGGATATTATTCGAGTGGGTCTTGCACGATACGAAGATAAATTTATGAAAACGGATGAGATAGAGTCTCCATTTGTTTTGTATGAAAAGTATTCGAGAAGAGACGTGAGTTTGTTAATGAATTGCGGAAAGGATTTATCTTCGGTTATGTTTGGAATGAAACGAATTGTGGATGATGTTTTTATATTTGTTACATATCATAAAGAAAAATCAGATGATGAACGTAATTATGTGGATGGCAAACCGGATTACGCAGATGCATTTGAGGACAACATGATTTTTAGATGGGATTCTAAAATCGGAATGGGTATTGAAAGTAACTATATGAAAGAGGTGACAACAGCACCTAGAAAACATTTGCTGGTCAAGAAAAGCGACGCAGAATCAAATTTTTATTATATGGGTACATTTGATATTTTAGATGTTAAAGAAGACCAAAAAGAAGATAACAAAGGCATTTTAAAGAAAATCTGTAAAGTGGTTGTGAAAATGCATCACCCAGTAAGGGATGATTTGTTATGCTATTTACAGAGCACAATTAAGGAGAATTAGGAATGAAAACAATAAGAGTAGTTGCAGCCGTTATTCAAAGAAAACACAATGGCAGCAAACAAATTTTTGCAACGCAAAGAGGCTATGGTGAATTCAAAGGTGGATGGGAGTTCCCCGGCGGAAAAATTGAAGTCGGTGAAACTCCGCAGAAGGCATTGATTCGTGAGATAAAAGAGGAATTAGATGCAGATATTATTGTGGGCGATTTGATTGCCACGATTGAGTATGATTATCCGGATTTTCATTTATCAATGGACTGCTTTTGGTGTGAATTGGAGTCAGAGCATGTTGTGTTAAATGAGCATGAGGACGCAAAGTGGCTTTCAAAGGCACAGTTGGATTCGGTTGATTGGTTACCTGCGGATGTAACCTTGGTGGATAAGATTGCAAAGGCGATGTGAGGATTGACACATAGGCCCTTCCCCATTGACAAAACCCTCAATTCATGTAAAGATGAGAGAAACCCTTTCCGAACGGCAAGGGCAAAATGTAAAATTGGAGGACAAAAAATGAAAGTAGCAGCAGCTTATGAAAATGGAGAGGTTTTTCAGCACTTTGGTCATACCAAACAATTCAAAGTGTATGAAATAGAGGATGGTAAAGTTGTGTCATCTAAAATTGTGGAAACAAATGGACAGGGTCACAGTGCTCTGGCAGATTTTTTGCATGAACAGGCGGTTTCTACAGTGATTTGCGGAGGCATTGGTGAGGGTGCGCAAGCAGCGCTCACAGAACAGGGAATTGAGCTGTTTGCCGGTGTTAGCGGACAGGCAGATGAGGCAGTAGAAAAATATATCAAAGGGGAGCTTACTTCTACCGGTGCCAATTGTGATCATCACGGTGAAGAAGGTTCTTGCGGCGGACACGAAGATGGCGGATGTGGTTCTGCATGTGGAGGCGGCTGTGGTGGCTGTCACAGCAAACCGCCTTTTGAGGGCAAGAATGTAGGAAAGACGATGAGGGTACATTACAAAGGTACATTTAATGATGGAACGCAGTTTGATTCTTCCTACGATCGTGGTGAGCCGCTGGAGTTCGTTTGCGGTGCGGGCATGATGATTTTAGGATTTGATAAAGCAGTGGCAAATATGGAAGTTGGACAGATTGCGGATGTTCATTTGGAGCCATCGGAAGCGTATGGCGAAGCGGACCCGGATGCAATATTTACCGTGGAAATTGATAAAATGCCAGGAGCGGAGGTGTTGGAGGCCGGACAGCAGGTATATCTCCAGAATATGTACGGACAGCCGTTCCCTGTAAAAGTCACAGCCAAAGATGAAAACACGATAACATTTGATGCAAACCATGAGATGGCTGGCAAAGAGTTAAATTTCCAAATTGAAATTGTAGAGATTTTATAGGAAAACCGGTAAAGGGAAAGTGAGGGCACTATGGAACTTGAAATAAGCGTAGAAGATTTGTTAAACAAAAGAAAAATTGAATCAGACCGCATAGAGTTTAAAGCAGGATGGAACCAGGATGACATCTATCATAGTGTTTGTGCATTTGCAAATGATTACAACAATGATGGTGGTGGATATATTGTTGTCGGTGTTGAAGAGAAAAACGGAATAGCAGTACGTCCGGTAAAAGGAATTCCGGAGTACATGTTGGATGAAATTCAAAAAGAAATGCTCAGTTACAACAATATGATATCTCCCCCATATTTTCCGAAGGCGATTCCGTTGGAAGTTGACGGGAAATGGATTCTTGTTATTGTGGCGAGAACGGGACAGCAGCGTCCTTACAAATCACCAGAACATGTTACCAGCAAAAAGGACAAGAAGTATAATTATTATATTCGTTATCTAACCAGTTCTGTTAAGGCAAATCCTGAACAGGAAAGGGAATTGATTAATATGTCAGATCAGACTCCTTATGATTGTAGAGCGAATCATAAGGCTGCTTTTGATGACATTTCACCTGTTCTTTTGGAAGATCATTTGAGAAAAACAGGTAGTAAATTAGCAAAACAGGTTAAAGAACGAGGTGTAGAGGAGATATTAGAAGATATGCAGTTGCTGGTAGGACCGCCGGAACTACGATATATTCAAAATGTGGCAATCATGATGTTTTGTGAGCATCCGGACCGGTTTTTCCCATACACTTATGTTCAGATGACATTATTTCCGCAGGGGAGTGTAGAAAATCCAAGTGTAAGCGAGGATTTTCCTAATATTACGGGATCCGTACCACAGATGATTCAGGCAACAATGGAACGATTTCGAAATCTTTTTATACGAGAAAAAGTAATCAAGGTTCCAAATCAGATGGAGGCTTTGCGGATTATGAATTATCCGTATCAAGCAATTGAGGAGGCTGTTGTTAATGCTTTTTACCACAGAGATTATATGTCTTGTGAGCCGGTAACAATAGAGATAGAGCCGGATTGCATTAATATTATGAATTTCCCGGGAATTGATCGGTCTATATCTGAAACGACGATAGCAGAAGGTAAGCGATTTGTTTCAAGATACTATCGTAACAGAAGATTGGGAGAATTTTTGAAAGAATTGGATTTGTCAGAAGATCATTCTTCCGGTATTCCAACAATACAAGAAGAACTGGAAAGGAACGGTTCTCCACGAGCAAAATTCTTTACGGATGAAGATAGACGAGCTATGAGGATTAGGATTCCGATTCATCCGGCGTTTTTGGAAGAACACAAAAATGTCATAGAAAATGTCATAGAAAATGTCATAGACATTACAGAAAAACGAATTCGCGAGTGTATACCAAGCTATTCAAAGAAAAAAGCAGTTAGAGCATTTGAAATTGTAAAAATGATTTCAGATAATCCCAAAGTATCCATTGATGAAATGAGAATCAAATTGGATGTAACGGATAGAACAATTGCGAGATATATATCCGAGTTGAAGGAACACAAAATTATAGACCGAATAGGACCAGATAATGGTGGTTTATGGAAAATCTTGTTGTAGTAAATGTAATTAAGAATGATTTTAACATAATTGAAATTTTAAGGAGCTTACATTATGGTAAAAGGATTAGTTTATATACTTACAAACCCTTGTCTTGATGGATGGGTTAAAATAGGTATGACACAACGTAATGATATTGAAAGACGATTGCGTGAATTAAATTCACCTACAAACATTCCGTTATCCTATCGTTGTTATGCTGTCTATGAGGTGGAGAATCCACTTGAAGTGGAAAAAAGAATACATAGTATTATTGATAGAATTGATGATTCATTACATGCAAGAGAGCAACTAAATAATGGTAGAATTAGAGAACGTGAGTTTTTTAGGATTTCGCCTGAAGTAGCGTATGGTATCTTTAAGGATATTGCTCATTTGCGTGGCGATACGGATAAATTGAAACTTTATGCACCGACTCTTGAACAATCTCAAGAACAGGAGATTGCAGAAAGAAAATCAAAACGTTCTAATAATTCGTTTAAATTGTTAAATATTGCTGTTGGAGAAGAAATTACTTTTTTATATGATGATGTGATTACAGCCAAGGTGATAAATGACAAAAATCAAGTAGAGTATGAAGGTGAAAGTTATTCTGTGACTAAATTAGCGTGTAAATTGTTAATTGAACGATACGGATGGTCGGAAAATTTACATGTCAATGGCTGGATGTATTTTACAAAGGACGGTATTTCGCTAAGTGATTTACGTGATAGAATGGAAGACCTTGAAGAAAACAATGATTGATGCGTTTGAGTACACAAATTGTATAGAAATATTACGAATCTCATTGAAATTATCCCAAGATGAATTATATAATTTGAAGAAGTTTATAGGCAGAAAAGAGTATTTTAATATTAAATTATTTGGTTTTAGGGAGGAACACATATGCCAACCTTTGAAGAAAAATATGATTATCAGGAAATTACAGTAGAAGAACTTCCTCAGGTTTATAAAATTGTAAATGATTATAATTTGTTTTACAAATTGCCGAGGCAAGGTAGAGGAGATCCGGGGGATGAACGGACATATGTGCAGGCATTTTATCGAGGGCAAAGTGATTCTTCTTGGAAGAAAATATAATTAGCTCAAAATTAGTCTAAGATAGTTCAAAATTAGTCCAAGATGGAATATTTAATTTCCATTGCTGGACAAATTGCAGAAAGTGGAGAAGAAATAATAAAGAGTTGTTAGCAAAATGTAAGCAAAAAATCACTGGAACAAATAGGTTGAACATACAAAATACCTGCTTTGACGAAGTGACAAACCACAATATATAGGTGTCAGAATTGATTTTGAATAATTTATACAGTTAAATTGATTCAGAATTTATGCCTAATCCAAACAAATTTGTTTAGAATGTGGCAACATTTTCCGTTATTCATTGATTAAATTATTTTATTGCATATAAAAACCTTACTGATTTTTAGTTGCGAGGCTGAAGTCGATAAGATTTTCTGTTGTGGTTTAGTAGATGAGGTAAATAAAAAGAGGACTTTCATGTCAAGAAAGTCCTAAACGGAGCGGGGAGGATTCGAACCTCCAAGCGATGCCCAAATCATTTTTATCTTGTTCACTTTAAATGTCGATTAGTTGAAGAATCCACTCCGCATGCACCGCTCACAATCCAATCAAACAAATTCGTCATTTTGATATCTCCTTTCACAACAACCCAAGTTTGAATCGAGGTAAACAGGAGTGAAATATAATCAACAGGAAGCCCTGCTTTCGTGGATAAGATAATAATGATTATTAGCATAGTTATATCAATGTGCAAATTGATTTTATCAAATGAAAGCTTTTTTGTCACGATGTTTTTTCTGGTAACATAGGAAAAATTTTACTTCTTTTGCAGAGTTTCCAACATTGGATACCTATACCGCCACTCATCGTATTGTTCTTTGGTGATCTTTCTATGCTCCAGTTTGTTTTTCTGTCGGAGCCGTGTTTTGAGGTAGTCATTAAGTACTGAATGAGGTTCTGCTATTGCTGACTCAAAGCTAAAGCAGATCTTGCAGTCATTATCTTGAATGGTCAAACTATACATATCTTCTAATGCGAAGAATGTGTGCATGAGTCTCCAAATTTGCTTGTTCGTTGTGATTATGTGGTCTTAACAACGAATTAAAAGAAAAAAGGTTATCGAGTGATTTTAAACATAGCATTTTGTAAAAAGTTTTATGGTATATCATGACTTATGGAACAAGGTAGTGGAGTGGATAAAACGTAAAGAATGGGTATAACCAAGTCACGGCGGATATGATGGTTAGGGAGTTTTTTAGGCACAAGAGTAAACGTAAATTTTTAACTGTATATTTATTTATGAAATTGTGTGTGTTATACTTGTAGCACAAGTATAGAGTATATTTGAAAGATAACATGAGAGGGGAGAAGAGGAACTATGAAGAATATGAAAATAGATGCTAACGGAACAAAAATCAGAGTAATGGGCGATGTTGTTAATGAGAAAGCATATATTTCTCTTACAGATATTGCAAAGTATAAAAATCCGGATAATGCTTTTACGTTGACACCGCAGTAGTGGATAAAAGCAACAGATGCAATTGGTATTGTATCAAAATCGGGGCGATATGTTGGCACATATGCTCATACAGAGATTGCTTTGGTGACATATTTTTTTTGAAAATATTAAGGCAATTTGTGGACTGAATACAGTGGTCGAGATATTGTCAGAGAGTTTGCTAGAGTTTTGAAACTACATGAGGAAATTTCAATTGTAAAGGACAATCGGGCAGGGAGGGTAATGCAAATGATATTGTTTTTTTATCATTTGACATTCGAGAAAACCAATTAAAATAGAGAGATTTTATAGAAAAACCGGTAAAGGGGAAGTGGATTGTGATAATGAGAGATGAACTTGTAGCACAAAATGCAATGAAAGAATATTTAGCTGATATGGGAGTTGAGGTCAGTTCTGATCTTGCAGAGTTTAATACAAATAAATCTGGATATGTTAAAGTTGATAAAAAAATTGCTGGCCGTGTTGATTCAGTTTTGCAGCAACTTCCGGTGATGATAAATAAGGCAGTGTATTGTGGTAATGGTGATGTATATCGTGTTGTTTATGATAAAGGACTTGGAGTGTTACAAAAATCAGCAAAATATCCGGGGCAATTGTTAGGAAACGTTGTTAGTGCCTCTGCTAATAATAAAATCAAAGATGTAGCAAGGTTACAAGAACTTGCAGTCGGTCCACAAATAATTAACGGGGTATTTACAGCAATGTCTATGGTTACGGGGCAGTATTTCATGGCTCAGATTAATCATAATCTTAAGGACATTGAGGCAAATATTGAATCTATTCGGAAATTTTTAGAAGACGATAAAAGAAGTAAGTTGCAGAGTGAAGAAGATTTTTTAAATATGACACAGAATTCGTTGAATTTTATTATGCAAAACGAATCGCAGAAACAATCCACGATTTGCTCTATTCAAAAAATTCGGATTGACTCATTAGCAAGCATAAATTTCTACAGAATGCAGATTAATGATTTAAAGGACTTATCGGCGAAAAAAGATAAGGCAGGGGAAGTAATAAAAAATATACAGCGAATATGTTTTATGATTTCGGAGTACTGGTATTCTTTATATTTATATTGTTATGCATTGTATTTAGAGCCTATTGTTGCAGAGAATTATGATTCTGATTATATCGATATGGTTAAGCAGGATATGAAAGATAAGTGTGAACAATATAAGGCGGATTATACTAAATGGAAGAAAATGATGGATGAGTATATTGTGACCGCAAAGGCATTTGAAACTAATAAAATATTGGGAGTGTTAAAAACTGTTGGGAGGAATAAGGTATATATGGATGCTAGTGTTTACTTAGTTCAAACTTTAGTGGGGGTAACAGCTAATGTTGCAGAAAAAGTTGATAAGAAAGCTAAAAAAGAGAAGAAAGATGCGGCAATTGATTCAATGAATTTGGGATCTATTGGTGAGAATATGATAGCCATAGAATGCAAACAAGATGAATTGGATTTATTTAATATATTGCATAATGGAAGGTTAGAAATAGTTAAAGACCATGAGGACTTATATATTAAGGTGCCGGTTTATGAAGGAGGTTGTGTAAGTGAAGCAGTCAATATTTAGTTTTCTAACATCATATGTTCCAACAGACAAAAGAGAATCTAGAGAAGATTACTTAACTCAAATGTTTGCGTGGATGCTAATTAATATTGATGGATATGTTAGGGAGTATGCTGAATTTTTATGTGGCAAAAATCCAGATATCAAGTGTCCGGATAGGGAAGATATTGATCCTGTAATATCAACACAGGAAGTTCTTCCGGTAGGTAGAATTGATTTATTTATTAGGTTGAATGATAACATAAGTTTTATATGCGAACATAAGGTACATAGTGAACTAAGTCATAATCAGATAAAAAAATATATGGATAACAGTCATCTGCTCGGTAGCGGAGATTATTATTCTGTACTTGTAACCTATAGCACAGTTCAACATATGCAACCTGCTGATGTGGCAATAACATGGAGCGACGTGTGCGAATTTACAGAGAATATTCTAGGTAAATATGAGCATGAAGATGCTTTTGTTTTGCAACAGTTTGTAAAATTTTTAAAAGAAAATGGCATGGGAAAAACAGAGCCGATTGGAATGGATGCACTACTAGGATATTGGTCTGCAATAGAGTTAGAATATAAACTGAATGGAATCTTTTCGCAGCTCGAATGTTATGATTGGGAAATGGAATGTATGGATATTAGGGGTTTTAGTAAAGCTGGATATAATCCTAAATTTACAAAAAGGCGATGGGGAAGAGTAGGAATAGATTTTTTTGATTCATGGAATCCGGGATTGTTTGCTGGCGTATTAATGGATACAGCAGATCATAAATTACAGCCGGCCAATGTGAAGAAAGGTCCTGACTTTGTTATATTCATGGAAAGTGATTATGGTAAAAGCGAGGAAAAGAGTGCCGTCTACAGAAGTGTAATTGAAAGTGAAAAATATAAAAAACTTGTACAAAAGTTGTCAACAGATAGTGGTTCATTTGAATTTTTTCCGGGGATAAAAGAAAGTCCTTGGAGAGTTACTGTATTAAGAAAACCGTTGTATGATATTTTGTATAATAAATACACGCGAGAAGAACAGTATCAGGCAATGAAGGATGCAATTATTGAAGGCCTTAAATTGATGCTGGAAGATAACTAGAAAATAAGTAGATGATTATAAAGAATAAAGAATGTTCGATGACTTTTTAGGGTTGGTCTATATCACAGATTTATCAAAACCACCAGCTGAACTGGTGGTTTTGATTACAAATACGGCCGCATGGATTGCTGCAATTTTTCTTCGGTGTTGATAATTTCTTGTGTAAGATGTTTTACTTTATCATCCGCTGCCGGATACTGGTTTAAGTAGCGGTACAGGGATTTGATTCCCATGTTGCAGCCATCGGTAATCATGCTGGCAATGCCGCAGTCCGGGTTTTCGCCCATGGTTTTGAAATTGCTTTTCATTTTTGCCATTGCTTTTGCCATGGGGGCAGGTTCTTTGCCCTCGTCATGGTAATTGATTAGCATTTTGTGGGTGTCGTCGCCGAGACGGCAGTGAATGTCGTGGCTGTCTTTGAGGACACCGCGCAGGCCATCGTTTTGCACATGGTCCATAACATCATCAATTGAGGAAATGCCCATTTTGATGCCGGCATTGCATTCCCGTAATAATTTAACCGAATCGTCTTCCATAAAAATACCTCCTTTGCGGTTGCTTTTCGTTAGTGTTTGCTGCAAAGGAGAAAATTATTCAAAAGAGATTAGTAAAAGAAACACTGCCACATGTTTGCCTATAATTTTCTATATAAATATTGTAATATAATTGTATTAGACTGTATGAGAAGAGGGTATCGATTGAAAAGAAGAAAAAAAGAGTCGGTTTTACTGTTTGCAGCGCTTTTTATTACCGGGATGCTTATTTATGCCGGCTTGGCAAATTGGGAGCGGACACCGCATCTGTATGAGTATGACAAAAAAAGTCTGGCGAAAGAAATAAAAGCAGCAGATGCGAACCGTCAGGCGTCAAAGGAAGAGGATGCAGAATCCAAGACAAGAAAAGAGCCGAAAAAGCAGTGGAAGCGTCAGGAGAAAAAAGATAATTCCATAAAAAAACAAAATACATCAAAGGCAGATAAAAAGCAAACGGATGGAACGGGGGATGAGTCTGTTCCCGGGGGAAAAGACGGCGGAAGTGGTGTGCCGGATTTGCCGGATCAACAGGTGACAGAAGGTGATGGAGGACAGCAGCCGGAAGAAACGGTAGATGATGCCAAGGCGACGCAAACACCAAAACCTTCCGCAGAGCCGGATGATAATCCGAAAAATACGGAGAAGCCTGAGGAGACAGACCGTATTATTTCCCTTTCCTGCGAGTGGAGTGAAAAGGATAATCTTCTTTATGGTAAGGATATTTTCATGGATGGTATGAAGGTGACTGCTAAATATGAGTCCGGGAAAACGAGCCGGCTGGCTAAAGGAGCTTATGTGGTTCGCGGGTTGAACAATAACTCTGTTGGAAAGCATAACATGACAATTTCAAGCGGTGGAGCAGAGTGCCGGATTTCTTATACAATTAACAATTATACGAAATCTTTGACCTATTCATGGCCGACAAAAGATGAGTGTTATACAGAAGAAGATTTTTCGGATGGAGCACTTACCGTTCAGGTTTTGATGGCAGATGGAACCAAACAGGAAATTACCAAATATGAAATTACCGGATATAATGAAAAATTATTTGGCAAGCAGCAGACTTTCACAATTACATATAAAGATAAAGTAATTGACAAAACATTTACTGCTACCGGAACCTGTACATTTCATATGAGAAGTATGAGGATTCGCTGCTATTATTATCGTGATGAGTCGCTTACCGATTTGGCAGGAAGTTATTCGTATGCGGGAAATTATGATTATTACTCAGATGAGAGAGTAAGTTTAAATGCTTTTCGAAAAGATGATTTGCAGGATAAAGATACGATGTATAATAGTAAAAAATATGTTCTCAAATCAGTGGAGATGGAAGAGGCAGATGCAAGCGGTGTTTATGCAAAAAAAGCCACACCGTATCTTGTAAAAGAGCGATTCTTTTATGGAATTCGAATGACCAAAATATATGTGTTGTCTAATTAGCACACGTATTTTTGATAGAAAGAAAGAGAGGATGGATTTGTAAAAATGAAGAGAAAAAGAAATCAGTTATTTGTTACTGCATTGACGGCAGCAATGGCGGTTAGTCTGCTTTCACCGGCGGAGCCGGCTGCAGCAGCAAAAAAAGTGAAGTTTAATGTAAAAAAATTGTCACTTACCGTAGGAAAAAAGAAGACATTAAAGATTAAAAATGCAAAGAAAAAAGCGAAATGGTCGATTAAATCGGGCAAGGATAAAATTAAATTGCAAAAGAAAAAGAAAGCAAGTGTTGTTGTCGCCGCAAAAAAAGCAGGATCAGCAAAAGTACAGGCAAAGGTTGGTAAAAAGAAGTATGTATGCAAGGTTGTTGTAAAAGCAAAAACAGTTAAAAATGGTACATCAGCAGGCACTAAAACAACAAATAAGCCGGCAGATACAAAAAATGCCACGAAAAATCCTTCGAACGGACAAAATAATGCAGCTACACAGCCAACAAACAATCCTTCGAAAGACAACCCATCAAAGGATAATCCTGCGAATCCGACAGCTACACCGGCGGCTGATCCGGATGTGCCAAAGAAAAATGAACAGGATGTGAAAAAATTACAGGCATTGATTCAGACTTTGAATCAAAAGGGCGCCGATATTTCGGCTAATTTAGATGACGAATCCGTTTATCATTGGAATAAAGAAGGACGTCTGACGGAAATCTACTGGGGCGAAAAGAAAATTATCGGTGCGGAAATGGCGGACTTTAATGAGTTTACAGCACTCGAAATTCTGGATATCAATAACAATAATATTTCCGGGACCTTTTATGTCGGAGATTTGGCAAATTTGAAGGAATTAAAATGTTACGGAAATAAGATTGATAAGTTGGTTTTGGACACAAATAAAAATTTGCAGGAGCTTGACTGCCATAATAATCAGATTTCGAATACGATACGCTTAAATGACAGCAAGAATCTGGAACGCCTTTATTGTTCGAATAACAAAATAACAGAACTTGATGTGTCCGGCTGTGATAAACTGCAGGATGTGGACTGCAGTAACAATCTTATGAGCAGCTTGAATGTTTCTGATTTGCCTTCATTAAAGAGTTTGAATTGCAGCCGCAATATGTTAAAAGATGACAACTTAATTTTGACAGGAAGTATCGGACTTATTAATTTGGATTGCTCATTAAACGGTACGAATTATGATTTTATTAATTTGAACTTAGCAGGTTTTACAAAACTGGAATCCCTGAACTGTTCTGAGCAGCCGGAAGATGGTGGTACTTCGGCAGATGATACGATGGAATTTGACATCTCGGCATGTACCGGTCTGAAGACTTTGAATTGCTCATATTGTTCGATTGAAACATTGGATGTTTCAAATTTGTCAAATCTTGAAACAATTGATGCTTCCGGATGTAATTTATCCGAAATCACATTGGATGGAGCGGTAAAACTTTCATCATTGAATATTAACTGCAACGAAATTACGGATTTGCATATTCCTGAGACAAATGAAATCAAAACACTTGATTGCAGTGAAAGTTTAGGAATTGAAACAATTAATTTTGCAGTATTAACAAAGTTAGAGTCATTGGATGTATCGGATTCTTATGTGCCGGAGCTTGATTTTTCAATCTGTCCGGATTTGCAGGTGTTAAATGCAATGAATACAGGTTTTGGTAATCCTGATGCTACAACAGATAATGAAGATTTACCAAATATTGATATTGATTTGAAGTCAAATGCTAAATTGAAAGACATTGATATGTCAATGGTTAATGTAAATGTACTTACTTTGCCGGAAAATGACATCGTTGCAAATCTTTCCGCTTCAAACAGTGCGGTTACGCAGATTGTGAATCTTGAGAAACAGTTAGGGCTGGAAACATTAAATATTGCCGGCACAGGAATTTCTGCGTTGGATTTATCAGCGAATACAAACTTGAAACAGGTTAGTTGTACAGAGAGCCAGAAGACCGGAATTACCGGAGTGGATGAGAGTATAATTTATATTGTTCCCGATGATTCCGACGATGGCGAAGACGGCAATGAAGATGGAGACGATGGAGAAGATGGCAATGAAGATGGAGACGTTGAATTAGAATAAGGGGTAAATATGGACGCAAAGGAAATTCAAGAAAAAATTGATATTCTTCAAAAGGAAGTTTCGACTGTTATCAAGGGAAAAGATGAGGTCATTCGAAAGGTGATAATGGCGATTTTAGCTTCCGGTCATGTGTTGTTGGAAGATGTTCCGGGGCTTGGAAAAACAACGCTTGCGAAAGCATTTTCCAAAGCACTTGGATTTGCAAACAAACGAATCCAGTTTACACCGGATACGATGCCGAGTGATATTGTAGGAATGTCAATTTATAATGAGCAGACAAATGCTTTTGAATATGTTGAGGGAGCAGCGGTGAATTGCAATCTTCTATTGGGAGATGAGATTAACCGTACTTCATCAAAAACACAGTCTGCATTGTTAGAGGCGATGGCAGAGGGTTGTGTCACAGTGGATGGTGTGACCCACCAGCTCCTTGAGCCATTTGTTGTTATGGCAACTCAGAATCCGGTTACCAGCGGCGGAACGCAGGCACTGCCTGATTCGCAGTTAGACCGATTTATGATTTGTTTGTCTATGGGATATCCGGACGCTGAGAGTCAGTTAGCTATTTTAAAAAATGTGTCTGACAGAGATTTAATAGAAAAGGTGCAGCCGGTTATGACGATTGAAGATGTAAAACAGGCCAAATCTTATGTAAAAAATATGCAGGTAAAGGATGAAATCCTTCGGTATATCATCTGCTTATGTGAGAAAACGAGAGAACATGAGCATGTGGAACTTGGCATTAGCCCGCGTGGCGTTGGGGCACTTGCAGAGATGGCAAAATCATTCGCATTGTGTGAGGGAAGAACGTATGTTGTACCGGATGATGTCCTTGCGATTTTTCCGGATGTATGTGCACACCGTTTAATTTTAAATACAAAGGCACGCAGGGAAAATGTAACAGCATATGAGATTTTGGAAGAAATTGCACAGCAGACTGAAAAGCCGAAACTGCTGAGAAAATAGCAAAAAACATAAATGGCAGACAACAAGGAAAGGAAGAGATTATGAGAGCAAAAATCGGGTACATGGCAATTCTTGTCTTAATGGGCTTTCTCTATTTATGGACTAATGTGGCCGTGACATTTTATCTGTTCTTTGGACTTTTGTTGTTTGCCGTTTTGTCTTTTTTGCTTAATTGGTATGCAGCGAGACATTTGACAATGCATTTGCAGGTGAAGCAAGATTTGAATCAGGTAAGCACGATATTGATTTGTGTAAAAAATACAGGAATTATTCCCTGCTTCCGGGTGTCAATGAAAGGAACGATTGCAAACTGCCTGACAGATTCTTCCTTTTGTTTTAATCAGGAGTTATCAGTAGCACCGAAGCAGGAAAAAAAGGTGGAATTTGCTGTTGAAAGCTTCTATTGTGGAAGAATTGAAGTGGAAACAGAGGAATTTATTGTTCGAGATTTTTTTGGTATCTTTGGGTGCCTCGTAAAAAATCACGAAGTGTTGGTTTATTATGTGTATCCGGATGGGGAGGATGAAGGTGAATATCATTTAGAAGAAATGACACCGGCAGCGCAGAATATGGAAAATCGTTATCTGCGCAGGAAAGGTAATGATATCACAGAAATACTCGATTTAAGAGACTATCAAAAGGGTGACAGCATTAAGACGATTCATTGGAAATTATCGAAAAAAATGGGGCATAAGATTGTCCGCGAATTGGATACGCCGGCAAATCAGGAAACAATAGTTTTGTTTGCACTATCGGATAGAAATATAGATAAGCCTTGGTATCGGGATTCGTTAGTGAAAATGATTAGTCAGGTGTCAAAGAATTTATTGGAAAATGATCAATTTTTTGATAGTGTAGTTTTTGAGAAAAAAGGGTTGTCTCATATGACATTTAGTGTAGAAGAGGGCTGCACAAGAGAACGATATGAGAGAACAATTTTAGATGGAAATATAAGTTTTATGCAGTCGTTTGTGGATGATTATCTGATGCATCACAATGTATTGCATAAATATTCACATATAATTTTGATTACGGATGACGAAATAACGGACTGGTGCATGGAAAATTCCAATGTCAGACAGATTATGGTTTCGGCATCTTAATTGGGAAGAGGAAAGAAAGTGGAGAATCAAGGATTTCGACTGGTAGAAGAGAAAAAACAGAAAAAAAGTTATTTTGCCCTGATTTTATCGATATTTACCGTGGCGGGCATTCTTTTTTGTGTGCAGCAAATGTTTGTGGATACAAAATGGTGGTTTATTTCGATGGTTGTGTCCGTTCTTTGTTGTCTCGTTATATTTTCCACAAAAAGTATAAAAATTGTGTTGGTTTATTTTGGGTTGGGAATCCTTTTGCTTTTTGCATTTCGCACGATATGGATTTCCGGCGCACTGGATTTTGTAAATCAGGTGACTGCCGGATTTAATGCTGTGACCGGGGAATCAGTTTTCTATTTTGTTGTACCGAATTATATGAACAGGGAACTTGCTACGGTGGTATTCTTTTGTCTTACGGCGTGGTTTTTATCCGGATATTTGACAATTGCAATCAAAGGAAAACACTGGGTTCCTGTCCTTGTTTTCTGGGCAGCGCTTGTATCTTTGGCTGTATTTTTTGAAATGCCGTCTGCATGGTGTGTTGGTGCAATGGCTTTTTTGTCATTAGCAGGGATATATGCCCACTCGCATACGAAAGTGGATGAAGAAAAAAATTATTTGGCAGCATTTTGCAAAATGGCTGTTATAGTGGCTGTTTTTATCTGTTTTACATGGAACCGGCAGCTTTATCACAAAAATGAAATCATAGCAGATTTGAAGGAAAATATAACAGAGGAAGCGAATGCGATACGATATGGGGAAAAAGATTTGCCGGAGGGAAAAATTAAAGAGGGAATTGCCTCGAGCGAGGAAAAACGCCTGACTGTCTTTGTAAGCGAAAAGGGCAAGTATTATTTGAAGGGATATGTAGGAAGTGAATATCATGAAAACCGGTGGGAACCATTAGAAGGAAAAGAATACGGGGAAAAATACGAGGGAATATTTAATCGGTACCGGTCGGATGGATTTCATCCACTTGCTCAGTTGTACAGTTACTGTGAGGCGGCAGGCCGCCAGCAAAACGGATTGGAAAAAGAGGAGAAAGAAGGAACGATTATAGTTGAAAATACAGGGGCTTATGAAAGGTATCAGTATTTGCCTTACGGTGTGGATTTTTCGAGTATTCAGTCGTTGGATACCCTTTACCGGGATTTGAATTTGCAAAAAAAATTCTGGAGCAATCGTGAAGATGAAAAAAATACATACAAAATTTGCATGATAGATGAAGATTCTCTTTTGAAAACGGCGGGAGTTGACTGGCAGAAACAGACGATTACAGACGAAAAGGTGCGCGCCTATGCGGATATGGAAATGGATTATCGAAAGTTTGTAAAAAAACATTATCTTGCCCTTTCAAAAAAGGCCAAAGAAGAGGTTGCACCGTATGTTCCTCAAAAGAAAGATAATTTGGTTTCGTTTATTGAAAAAATTAGAAGTTCTTTAAAAAATGCGGGAAAAGAGAAAGGTGATTGGGATGCCCTGCAGTATGCTTCTCTTGGTACGCTTGCATTTCGTGCGGCGAATATCCCGGCGAGATATGTGGAGGGATATGAGGCAGTTACTTCCGATGAAAAAGATGCTAATGGAAATTACCGTGCGGACGTGACCGGGCAAAATGCGCATGCATGGGTGGAAATTTACTGTGATGGTGTGGGGTGGCTTCCCGTGGATGTGACACCGGGACATTATGATAAGATTACGGTGAAAGCAAAACAGCAGAAGAAAATAGAAAAACAGCAGACCTCAATTTCGCAGAAGGTTACGAAAAAGAAAGAAAAACCAAAACAAAATGAGGCACCGAACAAATACTTATCGTGGCAGCAAATCGTTTTATGGATCGTAATTTGCATTTTTGCTGTAAGTTTTCTTTTCGCAGGAGTGCTTGCAATTCGCAGAAAGGCTATAGTCTACAAGCGTAGAAAAACACTTATGCAGGCAGATACGGCAGCGGATTACCGATTTATAATTTCATATTTGACCACGTTATTTGCCTATTTAAAACTTTCCGAAGAAGATTTGCCACGGGAGATACGAGAGAGCATGGAACGTTTTTGGTTTGATGAGAACGGTGAAATAACGGAGAAAGAGTTATCACAATTAAGAGAATATGGAAATGAAATTCAGAATACGATGTGGCAGGAATCTTCCTGCATTAAAAAATTAGTTCTTCGCTTCTGGCATTGTTTTGAATTTCCGTTCTGATAAGAAAACCGAGGGATTAAATCTTCCCTCGGTTTTTTAGAAATGTTTCCGCACACTGTGCGTAGCAGGCAGCCCCAATCGGGCACACGTCCTCATTAAACAGAGCCTTTGGATGGTGCACCGGGTAATCGCCGCGCTCATCCTCAAAGCCGGCAGACAAATACATATACGTACTTGGGATTTTGTTTGCAATCGAGGCAAAATCTTCCGAAGCAGGTGCGGTGATATCCGGATAACCGTTAAGGGACGGAATTGCAAGCTCTTTCATGGCAGAGACAAATTCTTCTGTCAGTTCCGGGTTGCACACAAGTGGAGGGACGGCGGAAAGCACAGTATATTCAATACTTCCGTTATATACCGCAGCGGTTCGTTCGCTGACTTCGCGGATTCGTTTTACAAGGATTTCCCTTGCGGCTTCGTTATTGGTGCGCAGTGTTCCCTGTAAAATGGCTGTTTCCGGAATAATATTGGCAACTTCACCGGCACAAAACCGGCCGATTGTGAGAACACAGGAATCGGCAGGATTACTTTCTCTGGCAATTAGTTCCTGCAGGGCAAGATAAATGTGGACACCAATGTTAATCGGGTCAATGCCCTGATGCGGGCAGGCACCGTGGGAACCTTTTCCGTGGATGGTAATTTGAAAGCCATCCACCGAGTTCATCATGGTATTTTTGCTATTGTACATAAAAGTGCCAACCGGACTTCTGCCGGTCGTTACATGGAAAGCAAGCGCGGCATCCGGCTTTGGATTTTCTAAAATGCCGTGTTCGATCATGTTGTCAGCCCCCTCAAAAGTTTCCTCTGCCGGCTGGAACATAAACTTCACGCGTCCGCATAAATGAGATTCATTTTCCTTTAGCATCTTAGCCGCACTAAGGAGCATGGCAGCGTGAAAATCATGTCCGCAGGCGTGCATTTTTCCGGTTTTACATGAAAAACTTTCTCCGCTTTCTTCTGTCAGAGGAAGCGCATCCATATCTGCACGAAGCAGAAGAACCGGCTCACCTTGTCCAATCAAAGCCGTCACGCCTTCCCCGCATCTTTCCGGGTTAAGACCATATTCCGTAAGCCGCTTCATCACAAACTCCACCGTATTTTCAAGATGCAGCCCTGTCTCTGCATGTTCATGCAGATAGCGGCGGTTCGCAATCGTTTCCTTTTTTAATTCCAACGCACGTTTATAGTAATTCATCTAATCCCTCCATTTATATTGATACTTATAATCATAAAGAATAAAACCCTAACTGGCAACCCTCTACTTGCTTTTTATTTCCCCTCGTTATATAATGCCCGATGTAGAGTAAAAATAGTACATCAAAGGAGATTATTAGCATGCAGAATGAGGCATATCAGAAATTAATGGATAATTTATGTGACATTGTGGCAGAGGAGCAGGCGAAACTTGGTTACATGAAAGAGCCAATCCGTTTGTATTATCCTTTGAGTTCGTTAAATCATTTTTTTGGAGGAGACGTTTCCGCTGATGAGATGCAGGAAAAACTTTCAAAGTTTAAATCCTTTGCTTATGATAAATTCGGTGAAGTAGAAATAACACACAAAGGAGAGCGCTTTTGTTTCTTTTTATCTGAGCGTGCAACCGAGTATGTTCATCAAAACGGTGGACAGAACCAATTTATATTTGACCTGGTAGCGCTTTTGGCAAAGCATGGCACGGTCATGGAAGAAGTAGAGGCATTGTTTGCGAAACAGAAAGATGCTTATGAAATAGAAAAAATGAATCATGGAGAATTTGACTACATGATTCATTTTGTGGATTCCAAAGATAAATATCTCTATTGTTTCAAAGACGAAGGCTGTCATATTATTTACCATCGGTTTTTACCGGAGGATTATGAGGATTTAGGATTATAAAAGTCCGGACCTTCTAAAAAGACTGGAAATACTCATGCATGGATTTTAGTGTTTTTGTGCTTTCTTCATAGAATGGCTCGAATACACTAAAGGCGTGCGTGAGTTTTTTATTTTTCCCAAACCGGAGCAGCTTGTGTGATACCCGGTTTGCTTTCAATGCCTTTTCAAATTTTACGGTATAATGCTCTAAGTTATCGCTGTGGCTGGTAACTAAAAAGCATGGTGGAAGCGCCGAAATAATTTCCGGATTTTCAATGTTTACATACGGTGCAATTGCTTTCTTTTTATAGCCCTTTCCATACAAATAAGAAGGAAGGAAAAGACCGATTTTGTCAAAGCGGGTTGTGTAAAACATGCCACTGATAAGTCCAAGGGCATTCAGGGAAAAATCAGGTGCCTTTGTGTGGGCAGCTTTGGCGAATTTCTTGTTCTTTGTCATTGCAGCTACATTTGTTAAAAGATAAGCACCGCCGCTGTCGGCAACCCCATAGATCTTATCCAGATTTCCCCCATAGGAGGATAAATTGTCACGGATAAATGTCATGGCGGTTGAGACATCTGAAAACTGGTCGTAAACGCTGCAGTCCGGGACAAGACGATATTCAACGCTGAATACAACATAGCCTAAAAGACATAATCTGGCACAAAAATAGCGGTTGAATTCTTTATTGCCGATTAACAGACCGCCGCCGTGGATGTTGATGATGACAGGAAGTGTTTCATCTTCTTTTCCCTGTGGGCGGTACACATCCATGAGATGTTCTTTCTGACCGTCAGCGATATAGGGAATATCACGGCTCTCGACTACGCCATCCGGGAAAGAAAATTTTTTGTCGCGAACAGCTGCCGATTTTTCAAAGTATTCCCGCTGTTTATAAAAATTTTTCTTCATAAAATTACTCATTTGACTTCTCCTTTGGTATATTCTGAATCGTTACTTCTCGGTGGTCTACAGAAGTTGAAAATACAATCAATGTTTTGGTGCGTCCATATTTTTGCAATTCACCAATAAAAGTATCCAAATCGGTTGTGCTGTGAAAAAGAACTTCTAAAAGCATCGAGTAATCGCCGGTTACGCAATTGCATTCAATCACATTAAGACAGGAACGGATATAAGGATAAAATTCCGCTTTCTGATTTGGCTCAACCTCAAGGTTAATAAAAGCCCGGATGTGAAAGCCGAGAAGTTCGGGATTTAATGTGGCGTGATAACCGGTAATATAACCTTCTTTTTCAAGCCGCTCCACTCTCGCCGAGGCAGCAGGAGAAGAGAGAAAAACCTCGTTCGCTAAATCCTTTACACTCATTCGCCCGTTTTTACTGAGTAAATTCAAAATTTCACAGTCCACATGGTCAAGTTCGTTCTTTTTCATTGTGCTACTCCAATCTGAATTGTTATGAACTCAGCATACTCCTTTTACAAGAGCGAGTCAAGAACACACTTAATTTTATTTTGTGAAAATACAAAATGGTTTGTTTGATTAAGTGCAAATGGTTAATTTTATTAAATAAATTTGAAAATTCTGAAAACCTTGACTTTCAAAAAAATGAGGAATAAGGTATTAGACGTAAAGCCGATGCGCATCCGGCAGGGAGCAGGAAATGGGAAGTTGCGAAAGCAGAAAGAGAGGCTATTATGGCACACAGTTATGACCCATATGAAAATGTAAGAAATGTGATGAGTGATGCAGCAAAAATGGCAGGGATTGATAGTCCTTATATGGAAATTATCAAATGTCCACAGCGTGAGACAAAAGTTTATCTGCCGGTTGAAATGGATGATGGTTCGGTTCATGTGTTTGAAGGATATCGTGTTCAGCATTCGAATATCCGCGGACCATTCAAAGGTGGTATTCGATATCATCAGGATATTACATTAAATGAGGTTCGCGCACTGGCTACGTGGATGTCATTAAAATGTGCGATTGCGAATATTCCATACGGCGGTGCAAAGGGCGGCATCAAAGTTGACCCACATAAATTATCCAAGCGTGAACTGCGGGCACTTACAAGACGTTACACTTTTGCGATTGCACCAATTATCGGTGCAGATTCGGATATTCCGGCACCGGATGTAAATACAAATGCTCAGACGATGGCTTGGGTTTTGGATACTTACAGTCAGCTACAGGGAAAGCCGTGTCCGGGCGTTGTTACCGGAAAACCAATTGAACTTGGTGGTTCCCGTGGAAGAAATTCGGCAACCGGACGTGGTGTTGTGATAAGTACCAAACTGCTTCTAGCCAAAGAGGGAAAGAAACTCGATGACATAAAAGTAGTGATTCAGGGTATGGGAAATGTGGGAAGTAATGCCGCAAAAATTTTCCAGCACAGGGGAAGCAAAGTTGTGGCAATCAGTGATGTGTCCGGCGGTTTATACAAAGAGGATGGTTTGGATGTTGATACGATTGCTGAGTATCTGGAAACGTCTGGGGCTCTTTTGAAAGATTACGACGCAGAAGGAATTACTCATATTTCCAATTCGGAAGTATTGACAACACCGTGTGACGTGTTAGTTCCGGCAGCTTTAGAAAATCAGATTACCGAAGAGAATGCGGATAAATTGCAGTGTTCTTATATTGTAGAGGCGGCCAATGGTCCAACGTCCAAAGAGGCAGATGCCATTTTGGAAAAGCGTGGCATACCGGTAATACCCGATATTTTCGCAAATGGCGGCGGTGTCATTGTTTCCTATTTTGAGTGGGTACAGAACATTCAGGAACTTACCTGGGAGCGTGACCGCGTCAATGAAATGCTAGAAAATCTGATGTCCAAATCATTTGCTGAGATTACAGAAGCAAAAGAGAAGTATGACTGCACCTATCGTATGGCAGCTTATGTGGTGGCATTGAAAAAATTAATTTATGCGGAAGAAATTAAGGGTATTTTCCCGTGATAAAATAAAACAATTTGTTAGAGACTAAATAACATATCTTGTTATAGTCTCTAACAAATTGTTTTTTTCATGATACATTCCTCCAATCAATAATATCATTTTATCATGTTTTCATATATATAACGAGCGAAAAGGATAGAATGTTGCAAATTTTTACAAAGGACGGTTGCCGCACAGGTAGTCAGCGTAATTCTTTCCTATATGCTGATAAGGAAAAGAAACTTCCGTTTATTCTTAAGAAGAAAGATATTCGAATCAACCGGAATATGACGGCAAAAGAATTAAAGATTGGAACACCGGTGGCGTTGCAGAAAAAGTATGTGTTTTGATTTCTTTGGGCTCCAGTAATTTAGCAGAAACACTTTGTGACTCGTGGGTTTTGAGTACGTCGGTATGTGGCGCTGGTAGTTTCAGCGCCCATACCGTTACGCACTCAATTAGCGAGAGCGCCCACGAGACGCAAAGTGTTTCTGCTAAATTACGGAGCCAAAAAAAATCAAAAGTTGACAACCTTCCACTTTAATGATATTCTGTTATCAATTAATTCCCATGAGGGAGTAGCGAGCGTGTACGACACGTATCAAGTCAACATACTGACCGAATGGTCTGGCTTGTTTTAAATTGCGAGACTCATGTATAGCGGATTCCTATACGTGAAGTCTATCTATTTTAGAAATTCAACCGGGTATAGTGATGTCTGCTGTACCCGTTTTTTTATGCAAAAGACGGGGAATTACGGAATGGAAAACAGATGGAGGATTGTGAAATGGAATGGAGTTTATTTTTTGTATTCAACAGTATATTGCTTGGTGTAGGACTGGCGATGGATGCGTTTTCAGTTTCTTTAGCAAATGGATTGAATGAGTCTTGGATGCACAAGAAAAAAATGTGTGCCATTGCAGGAACCTTTGGTTTTTTTCAGGCATTAATGCCAATGACCGGATGGGTATGTGTTCATACCATTATTGAATATTTTAAAATGTTTGAGAAATTCATTCCATGGATTGCACTGATACTGCTTCTTTTTATCGGAGGGAAAATGGTGAAGGAAGGTATTCAGGATGGAGCCGAAGAAGCGGAAAAAGCGAAAGTTGGTGCACTCGCTCTCTTGGTACAGGGAATTGCAACCTCAATTGATGCATTGTCTGTTGGGTTTACGATTGCGGAGTACGATTTTATTATGGCACTGGCGTGCTCTCTGATTATTGCGGCAGTAACCTTTGTAATCAGCTTTACCGGCTTAATTCTTGGTAAAAAATGCGGAACGAAATTTTCCAATAAAGCAACAATTCTTGGTGGTGCGATTCTGATTGCAATCGGTATTGAAATTTTTGTTTCGGGTGTTTTTTAGATTGTATCAGACACCCGTAAGCAAATTTTCTATCACTTCTCCGGCATCCTTTGAAATGCCTATGGATTTGTTCTGAATTTCCAATGGAATTTCTGTCTGTCCAAGATTGATACAGGCATAAAAAGCATCCGGCCAGGCAGCAGTCATCTGCCAGAATGGATATTTAATGATGCCGGGTGTGTTATATCCGGTACCAAGTTCCAGAAATAGGACGTTTAGGTTTTTGCGCCGGCGTAAAAAGTCATCGTAGCGGCTGGCGGCTGCGTGCCATTCCTTGCCTTCTACGAAAGTAGAATCGGCTCTTAGATTCATTGAAAGAGGAGCGCCACAGTGCGGACAGCGGGGGATTAGATGATCAGGAATCCACATGTTTTCCTGTTCTTTCATCATTTGATGGATTTGAACTTCATTATCAAAAGTTTCGCTGCAGCATGGCTTGGAACACTGAAAGAGTCCATAATCACCTTGGGTGTAAAAAAGGCGTTTTTTATCAAATCCTGCCTTTTGAAAACAGTGGTCTACATTAGTAGTAAGAACAAAATAATCCTTATCTTTTACCAGTTTCAGCAGATTTTCATAAACCGGTCTGGGTGCATCTTGATAGCGGTTGATATAAATATAGCGGCTCCAATATGCCCAGTGCTCATTCAAGGTCTCAAACGGATAAAAGCCGCCGGAGTACATATCGGAAAAGCCATATTTAGCAATAAAATCGGAAAAGTATCGGGTAAATCGCTCCCCGGAATACGTCAATCCGGCAGAGGTCGAAAGACCTGCACCTGCCCCGATGATAACGGCGTCTGCCTTTTCCAGTTTTTCTTTTAACCGGTTAATTTGAGCCGAGCAGGCGTTCATAGATTTCTTTGTCATTTTCTTTGAAAACATTAAATACCACCTTCTTTACTGTTGTGTCATTTTGCTTTAAAAAGTCTGTTGTAGATGCGATTGCAATTTCGGCAGCTTTTTCATTCGGAAAATGGAAAACGCCCGTGGAAATGCAGCAGAAAGCAACACTTTCTAAATGGTAATCTGTGGCGAGCTGCAAGCACGACGTGTAACAGCCTGCTAATAGGTCACAGTCCTTTTTAGTCAGATGTCCGTTTATAATCGGACCGACAGTGTGGAGAACATAGCGGCAGGGCAGGTTATAAGCAGGCGTTATCTTTGCCTGACCGGTTGGTTCTTCAAAACCTTGTTTTTGCATTTTTTGAAAGCAGTCATAGCGCAGCTGCACGCCGGCGTAAGTGTGAATGCAGTTATCAATGCAGGTGTGACCCGGAATATAGCATCCGGTCATCTGGGAGTTGGCAGCATTTACAATAGCATCACAACGAAGTGTTGTAATATCTCCCTGCCACACGTACAAATTGTCTTTGACGGGCGTTAAATCGTGAAGGTCAGTTACTCCCTTTTCTTCAATTGCTTCCTGTAGATATTCATTTTGCACCTGTAAAAAAATCTCATCGATTGGTTTTGGTGCCCGGACATTCATCAGAGCACGCAAAAGCATACGCTGTTCCGGCAGACCTTTCGGAATGGGCGTATTGTGGTATTCCGGACTTTCTTTTAGTAATGTCTGGATGAGAAAGATAAGTCGTTCTTTTTTTGTCATGCTAATACCTCTTTTTAATAGCTTGTTTTGGGCAGATTTCTTTGCATTGTCCGCAGTGCAGGCATCGATTTTGGTATCGCCGGGATAAATTCCCTTCATATAAGGATTTCTTTCAAATATTTCTTCTAATTTTTCGGAGTGAATATTTTTAATTTTACCGCGAAGGGAAATCGCCCGTTTCTCTGCGGTTGCAGACAGGGCGATAAATTTCTGCTCCATAAGCTGAGTATAAAGGGATTTCCCTTTTGCCGTCAAGAAATAAACACCGGATTCATCCCAAAGCATCAAATCAATGATGCGGGTTACCGGATGACCGTCTGCGCCAATCGTTGCCATGGTGGCGGAATGAAATTCGTTTACCAACAAATTAAGATACTGCTTTTTTGTCATTGTCATATATGTTCTCCTTTCTGGCGGCAAAATGGGTTACTTCTTAAAATGTATACGGCGGATTCCCGGAGAAATCAGCAATTACACCATGCGGCTCATCCAGGTAAAATACCTCAAAAATTGGATTATCCGCAGTCTCATACTGTCCTTTGACAATCGGATTGGCAATACACATTTCTTTTGCAGCCATGTTGTTTTCAAATACGGCTTTTCCATGCAGGCGAATCCATGCATAAGATGGGCTGGAAACAGAAATTTCAATTTCCGGATTGCTCTGCATATCCAGATAAACATCTTTTGTGTTATTTGTGCAGAACCACAGTTTTCCGTCCATTTCTCCGGCAAACATAAATGGGCGGCACTTTGCTTTTCGATCGCGTCCTACGGTAGCGAGATACTGTACCGGATTCTCTTTTAAAAATTCAATTACTTTGTTCATAATAAAACCTCCTAGAATTTTTTTTGGAAAAATATTGTGTTTTCCTGTTGATGCTATTATAATATCTCTATAGAGACCTTTCGTAAAGTAAGCACTATTTTGTGCTGTAGTTACCAAAAGGAAACAATTGCGAAAAAAGGAGGGTTTTGCTATGGAAAATATATCAACAGCAGAAAAACTTCCTGCCTGTCCGGTGGAAACGACACTTACTTTAATTAGTGATAAATGGAAAGTGTTAATTTTAAGAGACTTACTTCCGGGGACAAAACGGTTTGGGGAGTTAAGGAAATCAATCGGACATGTCTCACAGAAAGTGTTGACAGCACAGCTTCGACAGATGGAGCAGAGCGGACTTGTGAATCGAAAAGTATATGCCGAGGTGCCGCCAAAAGTTGAATATTCATTGACGGACGTGGGATACAGTTTGAAACCGATTTTAGACGCTATGTGGACGTGGGGCGAAGAATATCAGAAGAAAATGGAGAAATAATCCCCGGCGGCTTTGAAAACCGCAGCGGGGATTATGAAGACATACACATCATGTATTGTGTGTTGTAATTAATCTAAAATCTGTCCATCCGTAGAAATTGTGGCAACCTGCCATGGAATAAATTTTCCACTGTTTTGCAGTGCTGTCTTTGCTGCATGCTCAAGTCCGCCACAGCACGGTACTTCCATGCGGACAACGGTTACACTCTGGATGTCATTGTTCCGGATGATTTCGGTTAGTTTTTCTGAATAATCGATGTCATCCAGTTTTGGACAGCCGACAACGGTGATTTTTCCTTTGATAAAATCATGATGGAAATTAGCATACGCATAGGCGGTGCAGTCCGCAGCAATCAAAAGTTTTGCACCATCAAAGTAAGGAGCCTTTGTCGGTACGAGTTTAATCTGAACCGGCCATTGTCTTAATTCGGACGTAAGAGAATTGTCTGCGGATACAGCAGGTGCTGAATTGCGGCGGTCAAACTGGCGCATTCTCTGTCCGGGACATCCACTGAATGCTGGAGATTTTTTCTCTTTTGCTTTCTTTTTCATATTTTCTTTCACAGCTTCTTCGTCGTAAGCAGCAGCTTCCCGTTCCACAAAAGTAATAGCACCGGTCGGGCAGGTTGGCAGACAGTCGCCAAGTCCGTCGCAGTAGTCGTCGCGCAGCAATTTTGCTTTTCCGTTTACCATACCGATGGCACCTTCGTGGCAGGCATTGGCACAGGCACCGCATCCGTTACATTTATCTTCATCAATCTGAATAATTCTTCGTATCATAGTTTATCCTTCCTTTCGGGTAATTGTTGTTTCTGGTTGTATTATAGAAAAGGCTGTGCTAAAATTATGTTGTTATAACAACGAAAATCATTTTTTTGAAATTGAGGAGCGAAAATGCAAAAACCACAAATACCGATTTTTATGGAAATAACGGACGCAGAATGGGATGAGATGGTTCGTCTTTTGTGTCTGCGAGAGAAAAAATTCAAAAAAAATACGATTATTTTTCATCAGGGTGACATTACAGAGGAGATGGGAATTGTCATAAAAGGAAATGTAAATATAGAAAGTGTGGATGTCTCCGGCAATGTAAGTCTGCTAGGAAATGCGGAAGCCGGGGATGTATTTGCGGAGACGTATGCACTCTGTGGCGAGGCAATGGCGGTAGATGCAGTGGCTACGAGCGAGACAGTAATTCTGTTTCTTCCTATGAAACAGCTTATGCATGAAAAAAATGCCGGATATTTGTGGTACGGGAAAATGCAGGCGAACATAATCCGTATGCTCAGCAAGAAAAATCTGGTGTTGTCAAATCGTATTTTCTGTACAACTCCGAAAAAAATCAGGGATCGTGTATACACCTATCTTTCAATGCAGAGGGTGAGAAGCGGCTGCCGGAAATTCAAGATTCCGTTTAATAGGCAGCAGATGGCGGATTACCTGAATTTAGACAGGAGTGCGCTGTCAAAAGAACTGGGACTTATGCGGGAAGAAGGAATCCTTTCTTTCTATAAAAATGAATTTGAACTTTTGGAGGCGGAGGAATACGATGTTAAAAGATAAAGATATCAGGGAACCGCTATTTGACTTTTTGGAGGAACAGTACGGGAAAACTCGGATTATAGAGGAAAAAACGATGGGAAAATCCAGAGCGGATGTTGTGATGGTTTTGGAAGAAGAACTGGTAGGAATTGAAATCAAAAGCGATGCAGACACCTACGCAAGACTTTCACGTCAGGTCAAAGATTATGACCGTTTTTTTGATCGAAATTATGTCGTTGCCGGTTCGAAACATGCTCATCACGTGGGGGAACATGTACCGGAGTGGTGGGGCATTATTACGGTAGAAGAAGTTGATGGAGTGTGCGATTTTTATGTACTCCGTAAAGCCGAAAAAAATCCCAAGCAGAAAATGCTTCACAAAATAAAATTGTTGTGGCGTCCGGAACTGGCGCATATTCAAAAAGTGAATCATTTGCCGGCATACAAGCAGAAAAGCAAAGATTTTGTCCGAAAAAAAATCATAGAAAAAGTACCGGAAGACCTGCTGCATAAACAAATTAGTGATGAATTGTTTGAGCGGGATTACACGACGATTCAACAGCAGATTGATGAATTTAAAAAGAGGTGACAAACGATGAAAATGACGACACTTTGTTATATTGAAAAAGATGGGAAATATCTGATGCTTCATCGGACAAAAAAGGAAAAAGATATTAATAAGGACAAATGGATTGGTGTTGGAGGGCATGCCGAGGAAGGCGAAGGCCCGGAGGAATGTCTGTTAAGGGAGGTAAAGGAGGAGACAGGTCTTTTACTTACTTCTTACCGATTTCGCGGAATTGTAACTTTTGTCAGTGACCAGTGTGAGCCGGAACTGATGTGCCTTTTTAGTGCAGACAAATTTGAGGGAGAAGTAATAGAATGTGATGAGGGGGATTTGTTCTGGGTTGAAAAAGAAAAAGTACCCTCACTTCCAACCTGGGAGGGGGATGCCATTTTCCTAAAATTGTTTCTGGAAGATGAGCCGCGGTTTTTTAGTCTTCGTCTTGTTTATGAAGGAGAAAAATTAGTGGAAAAGAACTTAAGATTGTATGAATCATAACAAAAAGTGGCTGCTTGATACAGCCACTTTTTATAAGCGTATGTCAATGTTTGCACCAACATTTGGATTCACTGACATTTCCATCATTTTTGCGAGTGTGTCTCCCTGCATTTCCTGTGAGTCTAAAGTTTTTGAAAGCATCGAGACACCGACTGACTGCATGAGATTGTTTGTAGCATTTGCCATGGAGTAACTGGCAATATCCATGCCTAAATCCATATCCATAACGATACCTCCTATCGAATAATTCTAATTAAATAATAGCAGAGATAGGAGAAAATAACAAGAAAAATTTATGAAAAAAGGATATTTTTGCAAGTTCACTCGTTTATATAGTGAAGACCAAGAGAAAGGAGGTTTTATGGTGAGGGATTGGACAAAAGATTATTTTCATGAAAAATATGAGTGCTATTGTGATATGGTATATCGAATCTGTATGCTTTATTTGAAAAATGAAAGCGATGCCAGAGATGGATTACAAGATATTTTTCTGAAAATGTGGGAAAAACAACCGGTCTTTGAAAATGCTTCCCATGAAAAGGCATGGCTTATAAGTACGACCAAACATTATTGTCTGGATGTATTAAAAAGCAGTTGGCATAAAAAACGAGTGGCACTGGATATTAACCGGGAAATCATGTCGGATGAGAGAGAACAGGAGTATCCGGTGTTAGATGAGATTTTGAAACTGCCACAAAAATACCGGGAGGTTCTTTATTTATATTATTATGAAGAATATTCAGTAAAGGAAATCGGGATTATGCTCAAAAGGAAAGAGAGTACCATCCAGTCCCGGCTGGCGGCAGGAAGAAACAAATTAAAAACAAGATTGGCAGACAGAAAGGGTGTATGGTAATGAATAAACAGATAGGAAAAAATATGTTTGACGGTATGGAATTGCCGGAGCAGACGAAACAGGAAGTGTGGGGAAATTTAGAAAGTATAATTTCAAATACTACAGTAGAAAAAAGGGTACACAAAAACCGTGTTTGGGTCAGACGGCTTGGAAAAACAGCGGCTGCATTCCTTATAATGGGAGTTCTTTTCGGAACTATTAATGGCGTAAGTCATGGCGGACTTGTTGAGGCAATTTCCGGTTTGTGGCAGACAGACGAGAGCAGTCAGAAAATTGTAACAGAAATGACCGATTATCATGTGAGGCTGGATTCCGTATATGCGCCAGAAGTACTTGAATGTACGGAGAAAAGACTTATTTTTGCCGGAAGTTTTGGTCTTGTTATTTATGACCGGCAAAGTGAGCGTGTGGCGGCTACGATTGATTTGCAGAAAATTGAAAGTAATCACTTCAATGCCGATACATTGCAGACTAGGTTTCTGATTCAGGGAGACGAACTGGTGATTTATAATCTGCAAAATAAAAAAGTATATGGAAAGAGCTATCACTATAATCTTTCAACGAATGGTAAAAAAGAAACGTCGTCTCTTTTGCCGGATACTACGCAAAAAGCAGATGCATTTTTAGAGAAAGAATGGCAGAAACAGAATAAGGATAAGTATGCCGATACATTAAATTTTTATGCGGAGGGAACCTCTTTGTATAAAGATAAAGAGGGACTTCTGAGCGAAAAAGCCTTAATTTCAAAAGAAGGTAATACGATTTCATCTGCTGTGTGGTTAGTGCTTGAAGAAGACAAGACTAAGGGTGATTACCAGATGTATTTGTATCAGAAAAAAGGAAAACAAGGTGTGGCAAAAAAAGAAAAACTACGCATCCAAGCATCTACGGAGAAAGAGAAGACGACGGTCCTTAAAAGGTATGAAGAACTTGGCGGTTCGGAGATAAAAAAGGCAATTGTTGAAACCTTTTATGACAATCCATCTTTGTATGAGGGATATGTTTATCAGGGCAGTCAAAATTATCAAAAAGTAGAATTTGGAAACTGTGATGTGGTAATTCCAATTGTCAAAATCACAGGAACAAATAGACAAAAAGATACGGTAAAAGTAATTGGACAATTCTACTGGTATGGCTTCAGCTTGTCCGGAAAAACTTTATATGAGGCGCAGTCCGGTGGTGGGGTGGCAGTCATGTTTTTGAAAAAAGACGGTGGCAGATATCAGGTGAAAAAGGTAGTACATCCAAGAGATGGTGGATTATTACAGAAAGACTTGGTGAAATTATATGGAAGTGATGGAAAAGCTGTTTCAGATGTTCTCGAAGATTCGCTT
>OGZG01000342.1_pt1 | contig 35909 bp, 28 predicted proteins | sample 1576781 | NCBI WGS metagenome assembly OGZG01 (sample SAMEA3541502, study PRJEB24748) | human gut metagenome | biome: human gut; feature: human-associated habitat; material: faeces | place: China | collected 2012 | reverse complement strand
TGTTTGAGGCAGGAATCATTGACCCTGCGAAAGTGTCAAGAGTGTCCCTTGAAAAGCAGCAGATAGACCGCAACTACTCCCGTATCAAGGCGGACGTACTGCAAATAATTGAAGATGAGATGGAAAGAATTGCCAATGACCCGGATTTGAAACCAGCCGCTCCCACGGATCCTCGTTCAGGAAACGCATACAGGCGTCGAAGGTGGCGCCGCCCCAGCACTCCAGAGAGTAGTAGCCGATGGAGTCCAGCATTTCCAGCGCGGGGAGCATATCCTCCGTGGTCATGCGGGTGGCCGCCTGAGACTGGTGGGCGTCCCGGAGGATGGTATCCGTAATGAGCAGGGGCTTGTTCGATAAAAATTCCATTGTTGCGGCAAGGGTACACCGTCCAATGTGAAGCATTGGGCGGTGAGGAATTGCCGTTCCCTCCTTTCGTGTATTAAAGTTAAGCAATTAAATAACCCGTGGATTTTTCTACGGGTTTTAATTTCTTGAAAGAGATACCGTCCTTTATCATTTTCCCGTTTATCGTTTTAATGGTAAAGATTCCGGTAGTTCTTCTTCCCCAAATGAAGCAGTCCTGTCCGTTAAATTGGACTTTGTCAAAAAGACGATACCCAAATACGTACTTTTCTGTTTGATTAGATTTACGGATGCCTCCCTTGAGGATAGTCGCTTTGTGTAGCTGTCGGTTGTGGTGTCTCACCGGACGAATCGTGTAAATCTTATCGATTTGCGCAATTTCCGGGAGGTATCCAACGTTGAAGCCGCGCTTCCCCTGCGCGATTGCCAGAGCATCATTAGTGTGGCTCTTTGGAAGCACAAGCAACTTCTCTCGGGTTGCCTTTGTGATATAGCCTCTCGTTTTGACAACGGGGATAGGCAACTCAGAGCAGAGCCTCTGCATTAAAGTCTTCCGCATGATGCCCATGAATGTGGCATCTCTGGTTGACTTCCGCTTGCGCTTTTTGAAGTCCTTCTCCGCAATCAACCCCTTGTGGAGTTTCTCGTGACAGCTCTCGCAAAGGGTAACTTGGTTGTCCGGGGCGTCGCCGCCTACCTTCCTGCTCTCCAGATGATGGACATGGAGCCGGACCTCTTTTTTCTTGGTTGCGTGTGCTCCGCAACACTGACAGGTGTACCCGTCTCTCCAAAGCACGTATTGCCGTACATTGTAGTGACCATACATCTCGCCCTGCTGGTAATCCTCACCTTGCGGAACGGGCTTTCCATCCGCAATGGCTTTCAGCATCTGCAGGTCGAACTCGGCGGTCTCTATGACCACTTTGCTCACGGGCAGGATGCGGCAAACCCTCTTGATTGAGGTGATGTGCTCTTGGATTTTGACCTCCACAGAAGGCGCCAACCATCCCTTGTGCTTGCTGCGGACTCGGTTATCGAAGCGCGGCTTGCGATACCGGGTCTTGCGGTTTCTCCGGGCTCTGCGGAACTCTCGACGGGTGGATAGCAAATCCACCACGTCATTTCGAGGTTTTACTTCTGCGGAGAGCAGCTCCTCTTTTGTAGTGGATGCCGACATCCCGATGGTCTTACTTCCAGCGTCTACGCCCAGAATGACTTCTTGGGTGTAGCCACTGCTTCCGTAGACCAGCTGGATGGTAAAGGGCGTCCTCTTCTTCACTTTGGCTTTCCCTTCATCCAGCAGATGACGGGCTTTTGCCGGGGAGCAGGGCATCAGCGGACGTCCGTGCTTGTTGATGACATACACTTTGTTTGGCATGATGCCTTCCTCCTTCTTCTTTGATTGTGGCTAACGAAAAAGCCACGCGGCCTTTCGGCCGTCAGGTATCCGTACCCAATGTTATCTCAAGGTTTTCGTGTGCAACACCGCTCCTTACCCTCAGAGCTTTTAATCACACACCGCAGTGCGGCAGGTTCGGATTCACGCCCGCCGGTGCCTATTCTTACATTCTTGAGTAACGTAGTGCTCGAAACACTTAGGGTAGTCAATCAGGGCTTACGATTTCTCGCAAGCCCCCTCCAAATCGTTAGATTTGGTGGGGGTTATTGACGATCTGAGAGATGTTCATAAAGAAAGCCTCCTTAAAATTACAGGTTGAAGCGGCGGCGGGCCTCCTCCCGGAGAGAGGGCACCCGCCGGACGATCCGCAGGGGGATGATGAGTCCCACGCAGACCGCCAGCACGATCAGGGACCACCCTGGCTGCCACACACCACGGAAATACCGGTCGATGCAGAATTCAATGCCCATCGCCAGAAGCCCAGCCGCCCCGATGATCAGGGCAATAGCGGAGAGGGTGGAGCGCCGCCCGCCCCGGAGCAGAAAGCTCAAAAGAAAGACCAGCACCCCAGCCCAGCCGATCATGGGCAGGGCCAGCCCCCGGAACCAGCGGCTGCCGCCCAGGTCGATGGAGATGAGCCAGACATAGATGCCAATGGCCGCCACATCGGCGGTGAGCCGGAAAAAGACCGGCAGCCGCCGCAGCACCATAGGCAGGGTGAACCAGACCCACAGCATCACCGCCGCCCCGATGACGTACAGGGACCAGGGACGGTCCGTGGGCAGAAACAGGTTCAAAAGCCCGCAGCACAGGGACACGGACACCAGCATAGCCGTCAGCAGAATGGCGGCCTCTCGCCTGGAGGCGGGCTGTACGGCGGCGGAGTTGGCGGGAAAGTAGGGCGGCGCATCCAGTTCCGGATGCCAGGCAGGCGTCCCGCACAGGGGACAGGTTTTGGCGCTGGGGTCCAGCTCCACGCCGCAGTTGACACAGTATGACATATCGTTTTCGTCCTTTCGCTCCGCTCTTCAGCGGTTGCTCTCCACGCGCACGGGGATGCCCTCGCGCACGAGGAAGCGGAAAAAGTCGCGCTCGGTGTCCGTCTCCGCCTGCGTGCCGGCAAAGGTGATCTCCATGGTATCGCCGTAGCTGATGGAGGCGCAGTGGCAGCGCGGCACGGTCGCCTGACCGAGAATGACCTCCGCTCCGCGGATGTGCACCGCCATCTCCGGCGGCACGGTGAACGCGCCGGGGTTGGTGTAGGTGCAGGAATAGGGGCGCACACCGAACAAGCGGTAGTTGAGCGCCATGACCGGGTTTTTGAGCACGACCGGAATGAGCCGCAGGGCAAAATTCTCCGTAAAGCGGACATTGCCGGTAAACGCCGCCTGCAGCTCCTGCCGGTTGATGTGCAGCTTCATAAAATGGCGCACCTGCGAGACGATCTCGGGGAAGGTGTAGTCGCCGAGCGCCGGGTCGATATACGGGCGGACGGTGGTGATGGTCTATCATTTCACGGAGTGATATATAACACAGGGTTCTATAAAGCGCTTGGATATAAGCTCACAGAACATGTATTTTACGAAGACCAGGAGTATGCAACCGTTCCGTTTTCGTATGCAAAAACTGTCAGATTTATTCAGGAAGAGTTGTATGTATACAGAGTTGGAGATGTAAATCAAAGTGTTTCAGTGGCGAGTCAGGTGAAGCGTCTTCCGGATTTGGAGCAGGTTATATTTAATGTACTTGAGGCGGAGAAGAGCTTTGCAAAAATGCCACAGGGTGGAAAGGAACACTTTATCAGAAAGACGTCGGGCATAATCACAAGCTATTATCAAATAGCTTTGATAAAAAATACCGACAGACAATCCGGCAGAGCGATAGTAGAGCGGTTTAACATGAGACTCGCTCAAAAAAGTGCGCTTATGTATGAGGCAGTGCAGCGCAAATATAAAGTATTTCGGCTGTTTAATAAGCTGCATGTGAGCAACAGCTTTTACGAGAATCAATTCGCTAAGCTGCTTGAGCTTGCCAAAAGGGTTGGCAGAGCAGACAGACTATACAGAAAATAATACTGACTACCATTGTCAAATATGGTGACAGACAGCGATATAAGTGGAAATTAACATATAGAAACAGGAATTAGACAGGATATGGAAACAGAGAATAAAAAGATACTATCAATAATAATACCGACATATAATGCGGCAAAGTTTTTGGATAAAGGGTTATCATCATTTATTATTGATGATAACTCTCTTTTAAATATGCTGGACATTATTGTTGTGAATGACGGCTCTACCGATAATAGTGTAGAAGTTGCACAAAAATATGTAAATAAATATCCTGACGTGTATCGGATACTGAATAAAGAAAATGGTGGTCATGGCTCGGCAATTAATGAAGGTGTAAAAATAATAAAAGGAAGTTATTTTAAGGTAGTAGACGCTGATGACTGGGTAAACACTGATGTATTGAAAGAAACTATCTGTTATCTTAAAGATAATGAAAATAAACATGAGAATTTCGCAGATGCAGTGCTGATGAGTTATAGATCATATGTGCTACAGAGGGAAAATACTGATGAATATCCGTACGACGATAAATATATAACAAAAAATGGTGGACCATATAATGCCGGATATGTAGATGAGCATTTATACGATTTCTGGTGGGGGCTGAGTCTGCATGGGGTGATATATAATACGCAGTTTTATAGAAATACAGGCGTGACACTCTCTGAGGGAGTGTTTTACGAGGATCAGGAGTTTTCGATAATTCCAATGGCATATGCCGAAAGTATCTATGCATATGATAAGGCACTTTATGAGTATAGAGTCGGTGATGTAAATCAGAGCGTTTCGATAGAAAGCTCACTGAAGAGGCTTGACCATTATGAGAAGGTTATCATGAAGCTGATTGAGGCAGGCCGGGATGCGGAGCACTTTAGTATAGGTGGAAAGCAGCTGTGGTTTGATAAAACAAGCAAATTTATCAACGATTATTTGCAACTTTGCCTGATTAGAAATACTGATAAAAAACAGCTTAGAAAAAGGATGAAGCTGTTTGTCAGTCAAATCGAAAAAAAGAATACAGATATGTATAAATGTGTAAATAAGAATTATAAAGTATTTTGTGTGTTGAATAAAATGCATATGAGCGACAGGATATATCAGGACTATTTTATTCGTCTGTTACATATTGTACGTCATTAGGAGGAATTTTTGTAACTATTCAGTACAGAAATGTGCTCGCAACTGTGAAAGTACAGAACAGTTACGAATTTTGTTATCATAATGATGAATAATGTGTCTAAATAATCGGAAAATATGTGACAAATCTCACTTGAGGCATATATAAGAAAGTGATAAAATATGGTGCTGTGAGAATAATATAAAAATTAAGATAAAGAGGACAGAGATGAAGAAGAAAAGTATAAAACTCCTGGTAGTTTTGGCCTGTGTGCTTATGGCGTTGGGAATGGCAGGCTGTGGAAAGAAAGCATACAAGACATTCCCTGAAAAGTACAAGCTTGCATCTGTGGATGTAGGTGGAATGACTGCTGACGAGGCAAAGAAAGCCATAAAGACTGCAGTAGGCAAGTATAAGATATCAGTGAAGCTTGACGATGCATCATTTGATATGACAGCTGAGGATTTGGGACTCAAGTACAATGACAAAGCAGATCTTCAGGAACTGATAAATGCAGCCAACAAGGATAAGGAGCCGGAAAAGCAGATAAAGCTTTTTAAAATGGATAAGTCTGATGAGCTGGAGAATGCTCTTGTAGACTCTTATATCACCGCAAAAACGCAGTCACAGTCTGATGCAGCGGCACAAAGTGATACGGATACAGGTGCAAATGATGGCGAACAAAAGACGGCTGCGACAGATACGCAGAGCTTTGATATAAGGTCAATTGTGCCATATCGTGCTACAATAGCATACAATGCAGACGCAGGACAGTTTGAGGGTGTTGATGGTGTATCGGGAGATGCACCGGTATATGACAATGCAGCTACAAATCTTACAAGTGCTGTAAAGGAGCTGAAGGATAAGGTAGAGCTTACATCTGCAACAGGATATGTCGATGGAGAAAAGGCTGCAGATAGCGATTTAGTAAAGAAATCATTAAAAGAAGCCAATGCATATCTTGACGTGACAGTGACATGTAATTTCACACCGGCAACAGGTGAAGCTGCTACAGAGACTGTAGGAAAGGATCAGATAGCCAAGTGGCTTATAGTGGGCAATGACGGATTGTCAGTTTCTCTTGATGGTGAGAATATGGCTACATACTGTACAGAGCTTGCTAAAAAGCATGATGTATCAAAGAAGAAAACAGGGCAGTTTAAGACAACAGGCGGAAGTATAATAAATGTGCCTGTAGCATCATCAGGACAGACTGTAGATGGAAACAAGCTGTATGAGGCGATTGCTGAGGCAATAAATAATAAGAAGTCTGCAACAGTGGAAGCAGTTTACAGTGAGGCAAAGGAAGAAGAAACAGGTGAATATGTCACATATGGTGGCAACTACTGTGAAGTGGATCTTACTAACCAGATGGTATATGTATACAAGAATGGAGAACTGGTAGTATCAAGTCAATGTGTGACAGGATGTATTTCTAAAGGACACGGAACACCTACCGGAGTGTATTCTATCTTCTCAAGAGATAAGGACAGATACTTAAAGGGAGACGGATACAAGTCATGGGTTAATTTCTTTGTTCCGTTTAATGGCGGAATCGGGTTCCATGATGCTTCGTGGAGAAGTACATTTGGTGGAAATATCTATCTGTACAGCGGCAGCCATGGCTGCATAAATATGCCTTATTCAGCTGCAAAGAAGCTATATGAGAATGTAACATTAGATGAAAAAGTAATTGTATATGGTGGTGTTGACAAGGTGGCCGGCAAGGCACAGAGTTTTGGCGGGTCTGACTCTTATAATGTGACAGAGGGCGACGGAGCATTCAACCTCGGTGTGACAGCAGAGGATAATGCAAAGCTCACATACTCAAGTGATAATGAGGGTGTAGTTAGAGTGGATGAGAACGGTAATGTAACAATAGCAGGCGTAGGAACTGCTACAATCACTGTTAAGTCCGAGGCTACAACAAGCTATAAAGCCGGCAGCAAGACGATTACAATCACTGTAAATGCAAAGCCACAGCCAAACCAGACACCATCTGTGACAATAGGATGCGGTAATAAAACTGTAACAGAGGGAGATGCACCATTCTCTCTCGGAGCGAGTGCTTCAAACGGAGCAAGACTTTCTTACCAGTCAAGTGATCCTTCAGTTGCATCTGTAGATGGTGCCGGAAATGTGACTATCTACAGGGCCGGTACCGTACAGATTACAGCTATAGCCGGTGAAATGGCAGGCTGGAATAGTGCAAGCAGCTCAATAACCGTAACAGTAAATCAAAAACCACAGCCACAGCCTGTGACACCGACTGAACCATCAGAGCAGCCACAGCAGAACTAGAGCAGACATAATAGAGCTGGAACAATATAATATAACAAACGAAATACAACAAAGAAAAGTGCCGGAAACGGCACTTTTCTATTATATTGCATAATTATTTACAAAATGTGACATATTCTTAATACTTTTTTTGTGACTTCTAAAAATAGACAAAAGAAATGAAGTGTAGTAATATAACATAGGATTAAACCGAAAAATAATGTTACGATATGTAAAGGGTAGGAAAATGGAAAACAACGAACCAATAAGAGATCAGGAAATTGAAATCGATTTAGTAGCGCTGTTTCACGAATTAGTGAAGCACTGGAAGGCACTTGTGGCATCAATGGTGCTTCTTGCAGCAGTATTTGGATTATACTCCAAGATTACTTTTGTACCGGAGTATGAGGCATCAGCAGAGATGTATGTACTGACCAAGTCTACTTCCATCACCAGTCTGGCTGATATCCAGGTAGGCTCAAGTCTGACAAACGACTATGAGTATGTCATCACAGGCAGGACAGTTTTATCACAGGTAATTGATAATCTGGATATGGATGAGACATATGAGCAGCTTAGCAAGAGGGTTTCGATAGAGAATCCGACAGATACACGTGTGCTCAAGATTGTAGTTACAGACACTGATTTAGAAGCCTCAAAGACAGTGGCAGATGAGATTGCAAAGGTTTCATCACAGTATATAGCTGACAATATGGATCAGTCACAGCCAAAGATTATCCAGACAGCATATGCTTCAAAGACACCGGTGAATAATAATATCCTTAAAAATACAGTTATCGGTGCAGTACTCGGACTGTTCCTTGCAGCCGGTATAGTTGTACTTGGATACATGCTTGACGATACAATCTCCAATGCAGATGATATGGAGACCAGAACAGGCCTCAAGGTGCTTGCATCACTTCCTGTTGATGAGACAGAGTATGATGGAGTAAAGTCAAAGAAAAGAAAAAAGAAGAAAAACCAGTCATCTAAATCAGACGATAGCAAGAGTAAGAAGAGGGCAGTTTAATGGAAACAGTAGTTATTAATCAGATAAAAGATCAGAGCTATACAATGAAGGAGTCTCTTCGAGCTCTTAAAACAAGCATAAGCTTTAGTGGAAAGGGTGTGAAGTCTATCCTTTTTACCAGCAGCGTGCCAAATGAGGGAAAGACAACCGTAGTTATGGATCTGGCTCGTTCGATGGCAGATTCTAAGAAGTCAGTCCTTGTAGTAGATACCGATATGCGTAAGTCAGTCCTTGTAGGACGACTCAGAGCAAAGGTGGAGGGAGGCGGCAAGATATATGGCCTCTCGCATTATCTTTCAGGTCAGGTGTCTTTGGACAAGGTAATATATGCGACAAACATCAAGGGCGTGTTCATTCTTTTTGCAGGACATGAGGTACCAAATCCTACAGAGCTTCTTGAGACAGAGGAGTTTAGAGAACTTATCAAGTTTGGAGAGAAAAATTTTGATTACGTGCTTGTCGATACACCTCCTACAGGTGCTGCGATTGATGCGGCCGTAGTTGGAAAGAATGTAGACGGAGCTGTAATAGTTGCAGCTCAGAATGTCACAAGCAGCCGTGCAATCATTAATACAAAGCGTACACTTGAGGACTCTGGGGTCAGGATTCTTGGAGCAGTGCTCAATAAGTGCAAGTTTGAAGAGTCTAAGTATGGTCATTACTATGGAAACTACTATGGTAATTACTATGGTAATTATTATGGCAGAGATGAGGATGAAAAGTAATAGCTACAGACACAAATGAATGACGGAGAATGGTGCAGATGAAAAAAAAGAAAAATATAATTATTACGGCAGTAATGATTGTACTTATTGCCATTATAGCAATAATACTTGTAAGGATTAACAACAGTAATGTCAGTAAGAAAGAAGATAAAGACATAAAGCCGGGTACAGAGGCGGTTAATACAAATTCCGGTACACAGACTGTGGATGACAGCACTACGGACAAATCAGGTATAGAGGAGTTTGCGCTATTTGGTGTTGACAGCCGCTCTGATCAGCTTGATAAAGGAACACGTTCCGACTCCATTATGGTAGTCAGGGTTGATCATGATGCTAAGAAAATCCGTATGGTATCTATTTTCAGAGACTGTATGATGAATATTGATGGTCATGGATACCAGAAGGTGACACATGCACATGCGTTTGGTGGACCCGAGCTTGCAGTGGATACACTTAACAAGAATCTGGACTTAGACATAAAGAATTATGTCACAGTCAATTTCAATACAGTCGGTGAGATTATAGATGAGGTCGGAGGCATAGTACAGGATATTGATGCTTCTGAGGCAAAGGTGATAAACGGATATATTGATGAGGTTAATAAGGTACGTGGAACAAGCTCATCCCATATTGATTCAGCCGGCACATATACACTTGATGGAACACAGGCAGTTGCATATTCCAGAATACGTTATACCGCCGGAGGAGACTACAAGCGTGCTGAAAGACAGAGAACAGTTCTATTCAAGGTATTTGAATCAGCTAAGCAGATGAATACAGCAGCAAAGATTAAGATGGTATCAGACCTGATTGGGCATGTCAATACTAACTATAATACCGATGAGATTCTTTCAGTATTTAAGAATCTTGCAGATTATACAGTAGAGGATTCGACAGCATATCCACAGGTGTTCTATGGTGGAAAGGTTGATGGTGCATGGGTTGAGGTGCCTACTACACTTGCAGACATGGCTACAGGAGTGCATCAGTTCCTTGAAGGTGATACAGGCTATACTCCTAGTGCAACTGTAAACGAATACAGCAGTGCATTATCAGGAAAAGTAAGTGGACCAAATAATGATTTAACAAATACAGATTTTGGGGATTAAATATGAACTTCAGACAAAATGGAGATAAGTACCTCATCACAATAGAAGCAATTGCACTGATAGTTGTGCTGGTATTTGGAGCAGTGCATTTTGTGATGCCGGGGAACAATGCAAATAAGAAAATAACAGAGAGCCAGCAGGAAACACAGAATCCTACTCAGGTGACTGATGGAACTCAGCAGGTACAAGCTGATGGACAGCAGGCTGCACCGGCATTTACTCCGTCAGATTCGGTCAAGGCAAAGCTGGCTTCTATGACAACAGAGGAAAAGGTAGCTCAGCTATTCATTACGAGACCGGAGGAGATTACAGGTGTATCACAGTTCACTCAGGCCGGTAACAAGACAAAGGTAGCTATTGGTACATATCCTCTTGGTGGTTTTGTGTTCAGGCAGGAGAATTTCTCAGGAGAGGCTGCAGTTACAAAGATGATGAGCAGTCTGCAGTCATTTTCGCAGGAGAGACTGGGCGTGAATCTGTTTCTTGCAATTGATGAAGAAGGTGGGGAAAGACTTCCTCTTGCTTCAGCTAATGGATATGAGGCACAGCAGGCTCCATCACAGCTTGGAGATACTGATGCAGCGGGCAGCAGTGCAGGAAAGATAGGCTCATATATGGCTACCAATGGTCTTAATATGAATTTTGGACCGACAGCGGATATAGCATATGGTGATAATGCGGATAACGATACATATGCATTTGGCAGCGAGTCAGCGACTGTAGGTGACTGTGTTGCAGCACAGGTAAGCAGCTATAATGGCGCAGGAATCAATTCTGTTGCAAAGTGCTTTCCGGGAAAAGGAAAGGCTACTACAGATACAGCTACAGGAATGCTTTGGATGACAGATAAGCTGGAGGATTTAGAGGCATCTGATTTTGTACCATATCAGAAGGCAATTGAAGCAGGTGTTCCGGCAGTCATGATGGGAAATGTACTTTGCCAGAGTGTGACAGGAGAGGAAACCACACCATGCTCTACATCAGCCGGTGCCGTAAACTATATGAGAACTACTATGGGCTTTAATGGTCTTTTGATTACAGATGATTTGTCAGATGCATCTCTTAATAAGGTATGTACACAGAATGAGGCAGCTGTGGCAGCTGTTAAGGCAGGAATGAGTATGCTTTATGTTTCAACAGGTTTTGAGAGCAGCTATAATGCAGTGTTGTCTGCAGTTAACAGTGGTGAGATACCGGCAGAAAAATTAGATGATGCAGTTGGAAGAATTCTTACAACAAAAGGAATTTAATATATGCAAATAAACGTAAATCCGTTATACTATAGAGTATAGCGGATTTTTGTTATAAATTTTGTATATTTAAAGGAGAATTGCTATATGTCAAATTGTTTTATCCCGGCAAATATTCTTTTGCCAAACGATGGAATAGATATGGAAAAATGGTCAGTTATTGCCTGTGACCAGTTTACAAGTCAGGCGGATTATTGGTATGCTGTGGAAAAGTATGTGGCTGATACACCGTCAACGCTTAATGTGGTGTTCCCTGAGATATATCTGGGAACAATTACGAAGCAGGAGAATGATTGCAATTCGTCAGGGGATGGTGTCAAAAATGACAAAGAAACCGACAGAAAAACAAAATATGCTTCAATGACAGATGATGAGAGAATCAAATATATCAATACCACTATGGATACATACCTCACAGATGGAACCTTAAAGCAGGCAGTGACAGACGGCTACGTGCTGGTCGAGCGTACTACGGAGTCAGGGGTGCGTCTTGGCATAGTTGGACTTATTGATCTGGATGACTATGATTTCGACCCGAAAAAGAAGACTCTCATCAGAGCTACTGAGGGGACTGTAATCTCTCGTATACCACCGAGAGTGAAAATCAGGGAGCATGCTGCCATTGAACTGCCACATGTTATGTTGCTTGTTGATGATCCTATAGACGGACAAAGGATTGATAGATGTCATGAAACTACACAGGAAGCTGCTGTAAATATAGCAGCTGTAAAGCATGGAATAATCGAGTATGTGTATGCCATCAGGGATACTCTTCGTAAGCTTTACGATACAGAGCTCATGCAGGGAGGCGGACATATTCGCGGCTATGCCATTGAGGGGGATGCGGCAAAGCATGTGACAGAGGCATTTGCAGCAAAACAGGAAAGCTGTGGAGGCTTTTTATTTGCAGTAGGTGATGGAAATCATTCGCTTGCAACAGCGAAGACCTGCTGGGAAAATATCAAAAAATCCGGAAAATTCACAGAGGAGCAGTTGAAAACTCATCCTGCAAGGCAGGCTCTTGTGGAAATCTGCAATCTGCACAGTGAGGCACTTGAGTTTAAGCCTATTCACAGACTACTTACAAATGTCGATGTAAAGGATATGCTGTCATTTTTCGAAGCTGAAATCGTAAAACAGGGACTTGAGAGCGTTGAGGGTGATGAAATAGTATTTGAGTATGTTGAATCAGGAAGCTGTGACAGTGCAAAACCGGCAAATGGAATAAATATTACAAACCGCGGTGACCGCCTCCCGGTTGAGATACTCCAGGGTATTTTAGATAAGTATCTTGAGATACATGACAATGTGGAAATAGACTATATCCATGGTGATGAGGCACTTCACGGACTGGTTAAGGAGACTAAGGGATGTGGAATCTTTCTTCAGTCGATAGACAAGAGCACATTGTTCCCTGCAATCAATGCGGGCGGGGTGCTTCCAAGAAAGACATTCTCAATCGGTGAAGCGAATGAGAAGAGATACTATATGGAGTGCCATAAGATAGCTAAATAATTTAACAAATAATATTGTTTTTTACTACACAAACATATTTATTAAGTGTATAATATAAGAAAAATTTATTTACAAGGGGACGACAATGGGAAAATACTTTGGAACAGACGGCTTCCGTGGAGAAGCTAATGTCAATTTAACAGCAGAGCATGCATATCAGATCGGTAGATTTTTAGGCTGGTATTATGGAGAGCTTAAGAAACAGAAGCAGCTCGACGAGCCGGCAAAGATAGTAATAGGAAAGGATACAAGACGTTCAAGCTATATGTTTGAGTATTCACTTGTATCAGGACTTACAGCATCGGGAGCAGATGCATATCTATTACACGTTACCACAACTCCATCAGTGGCATATGTAGCAAGAACCGATGATTTTGATTGTGGAATCATGATTTCAGCAAGCCACAATCCATACTATGATAACGGAATCAAGCTTATCAACGGCAATGGAGAGAAGATGGATGAGGAGACAATTCTCCTTGTCGAGGACTATATAGACGGCAAGCTCCGCCTGTTTGGGCAGGAGTGGAAGGAGCTGCCTTATGCACATAAGGACGCTATTGGATGCACAGTGGACTATGTGGCAGGCCGTAACCGTTACATGGGATATCTCATCTCACTCGGAGTATATTCATTCAAGGGCATGAAGGTTGGTCTTGACTGTGCCAACGGAAGCTCATGGAACATGGCAAAGTCTATTTTTGAGGCACTCGGAGCAAAGTGCTATGTTATTAACAATGAGCCAAATGGTCTCAACATCAATAATAATGCAGGCTCTACACATATTGAGGGCTTACAGAAATATGTAGTGGACAATGGTCTTGATGTAGGCTTCGCATATGATGGAGATGCTGACAGATGTCTCTGTGTAGACGAGCTCGGAAATGTAATCACAGGAGATCATATCCTTTACATTTATGGAAAGTACATGAAAGAAAGAGGAAAGCTCGATAACAATACTGTTGTCACAACAGTTATGTCAAACTTTGGACTCTACAAGGCCTTTGATGAGATTGGAATCGGCTACGCAAAGACTGCAGTTGGTGACAAATATGTATATGAGTACATGCAGCAGAATGGCTGCCGCATCGGCGGAGAGCAGTCCGGTCATATCATTTTCTCTAAGTATGCGTCGACAGGTGATGGTATCCTGACCAGCCTTAAGATGATGGAGGTCATGATGGCGAGAAAACAGAAGATGAGCCAGCTCTGCGAGGGGCTTAACATCTACCCACAGGTGCTTCAGAACGTGCGTGTGGCTGACAAGGCAGAGGCACTTGCAAATCCAGAGGTTCAGGCGGCTATTGACCAGGTTACTGCAGAGCTTGGCGATACAGGACGTATACTTGTGCGTGAGTCGGGTACAGAGCCTGTTATCCGTGTCATGGTTGAGGCAGAGAGCGAGGAAATCTGCCAGAAATATGTGGATATGGTTGTTGCAAAATTAAAATAAAGGATAATGCCAAGGATAATATACATAATATACAAAAGCTGTGTGAGAATATCATGCAGCTTTTGTTGTTATATGTGTTCATAAGTAAATGAATTAAGATAAATAAAGTGGATATAATTAAATCTGAGGAGAGAATATTTTATGCCTGAAATCTTAATTATTTTTATATTATGTGCCGGTATTATTGTAATTGGCATAATATTGTGTATAATTATTAAAGTGAGTCATATGTCTGATGACGAACAGAAAAAGGACGATGAACGACAGCTGGAGTTCATTCGTGCCTACAAGGAGCATAAAAAAGGACATTGAGTTTAAAGGATTATATAATAAGAGACATACAGGAAAAGTTCAAATATCTTCCGTCAGCGGTATACTTGGCTTTAATCTGCATTGCGATGTATATTTTGGTGTGTCTGCTGCGATATCTTTTCACAATGAGAGAGGTATCACAGGCAGATGAGAGAAGAAAAAAGATAGTGTGTAAAATCTGGCATATGCTGTTCTGCGGCACCTTTGTGGCTTATATGTATACGCTTATAATGATAGTGTATTATTCAAGGGAGCCGGGAAGCAGAACCGGCGTCGCCGATATGGTGCTGTGGAGCAATTGGGGCATGACACTTCAGATGCACGCTTATTTTATAGAAAATATAGTATTGTTTATACCATTTGGGCTTTTATTTCCACTGGTTTTTAAAAATTGGATGAGATGGTTTACAATACCTGTTGGTGCTCTTATAAGCGCAGCAATTGAGTACACGCAGCTGGTTACCGGTAGGGGATATTGTCAGCTGGATGATTTTGTGACAAATACGGCAGGAGCAGCAATCGGATTTTTTATTTATTTGATATTATATGCAGGGTGGCTTATATGGAAAAAAATAAGATAAGCATTGTGGTGCCATGCTTTAACGAGAAGGAGGCTCTGCCTCTTTTTTATAATAAAATAACCTGGGTACTGAATCAGATGAGTCAAGCGAGTGAGACATCTGGATTGTCATATGAGCTGATTATAGTGGATGACGGCTCCATGGATGGTACGCTTGATGTTGCAAAGGAGCTTGCCACAAATGATTCAGGTGTGAAATACATATCATTTTCACGCAATTTTGGCAAGGAGGCAGCCATGTATGCGGGCTTGCAGCATGCGGTGGGTGAATATGTGGCAATAATGGATGCAGACCTTCAGGATCCCCCGGAAATGCTTCCGAAGATGTATCAGGTCCTTACAAAAGAGGACTATGATGCTGTCGGTACAAGGCGAGTGACACGCAAAGGTGAACCAGCGATCAGATCTTTTTTTGCCAGAAAGTTCTATAGGCTGATGAGTAAGATTTCAAAGGCAAATATGGTTGATGGGGCACGTGACTACAGGCTGATGAACAGGAAATACGTGGATGCACTGCTTTCGCTTAAGGAATACAACAGGTTTTCAAAGGGACTGTTTGGCTGGGTAGGCTTTAAGGTGAAGTGGCTTGAATTTGAGAATGTAAACAGGGTGGCAGGCGAGACAAAATGGTCATTCTGGCAGCTCTTTTTGTATAGCCTTGACGGAATAGTAGCATTTTCAAATGCTCCGCTATACATCGCATCCATAGCAGGAGTGTTCAGCTTTATTGTGGCGATAGCAGCTATGCTTTTTATTATAATAAGAAGACTTGTGTTTGGTGATCCGGTGGCAGGCTGGGCTTCGACCGTTGTTATCATACTTTTTATAGGTGGGATACAACTGCTTAGCATAGGCATTTTGGGATTATATCTGTCAAAGCTTTATCTCGAGGCAAAGGACAGACCGATATATTTAATTGGAGAATCAAATATAGAAAAACCTACAGAAAAAAATTAAGGCTTTCTTAAGAATTCTTAATTCGATAGCGCATGACATTTTTTTCGGATGTTATGTGCTATAATTTTTTTCGGCAACGTTTATTAATGCATGAAAGAGGACTAAGATGAAAAACGTATTGGAGTGGCTTGAGGCCACAGTGGCAAAATACCCTGATAAGCCTGCATTTTCAGATACTGAAAGCAGCATTACATTTAGGCAGGTGTATGATATAGCAAGAAATACAGGAGCATATCTGATAGGACAGCTTGGAGTGGACAGAACCCCTGTTGCAGTATTTGCCGGAAGAAAAATGGTAACACCGGCATACTTCCTGGGTGTGGTATATGCAGGCAGACCGTATGCACCGATTGATGCATCGCTTCCTGACAAGAGAATTGAAAAAATTCTTGAAAATCTCTCACCAAGGGCTATTGTTGCAGACAGGGAAAGCTTTGAGCATGTGGAGAGCATAGTGGATGAGCTGGCAAAGTCAGAAGGCTTCTATAGACCGCAGATATTTGTTGCTGAGGATATATCGCGCTTTAAGAAGGTGGTGTGCGATGACAGCTCACCGGATATGCTCGCTGCAGTCCGCAGGCAGATGTCCATGACAGATCCGCTGTATATCATCTACACGTCAGGCTCCACCGGCAACCCAAAGGGAGTCATGACATCGCATCTGTCACTCATGACATACATCAACGCATATTGTGATGTGATGCATATTGAAGGTGAAGATGTGCTGGGCAATCAGTCACCACTTGATTATATAGCAGCGATAAGAGATATTTATCTTCCTCTAAAGACCGGCTGCAGCACGGCTATTATTCCAAAAGAGTATTTTATGGAGCCGAATGTCCTGTTTGATTACATGAATGAGAAGAGGGTCAGCAGTGTAGGCTGGAGCGTTTCGGCATTTACTATTCTCACATCGCTTGGAGCATTTGAGGAGACAGGGCTTAAGAGTCTCAGAAAAATCTGCTTCTCAGGCTCAGTGATGCCATGCATGGTGTTAAGGAAATGGCAGAAAAATCTGCCGGAAGCGCATTTTGTGAACCAGTATGGACCGACAGAGGCTACAGCCTCATGCACCTACTATAGCGTGGATCACACAGTGGAAGAGGACGAGGTGCTTCCTATAGGAAAAGCCTATGACAATTACAGGGTTTTTCTGATAGATGAGCATGGAAATGCACCGGCTGTCGGAGAACAGGGCGAGATATGTGTATGTGGACCGATTCTTGCGCTTGGCTATTATAATGATCCAAAGAGAACTGATGCGGCATTTACACTCAACCCACTCAACAAGGCTTATCCTGAGCGGATGTACCGCACAGGGGATTATGGAAGGCTCGATGAGGACGGCATACTTCATTTCTGTGGACGTATGGACCGCCAGATAAAGCACATGGGACACCGTGTGGAGCTTGATGAGGTGGAGCATGCCGCCAATGTGGTCGAGGGAGTAGCAGAAAGCTGCGTTATATATAATAAATCAAAAGAGGTGCTGATACTTTTCTACACAGGTGACTGTGACAGGAGAAGCCTTGCGCTGGCACTGAGGGACGAGCTCCCGGGCTTTATGGTACCAAGGAAAATCAAGAAACTGGAGCAGCTTCCTAAGCTTCCAAATGGCAAATATGATATGAAAAAACTGGAGGAAATGTAAAATGAGAGACACGATTTTAGAGATTTTAGAGGAATTAAGACCAGATGTGGATTTTGAGAAGGAGACAAAGCTCATCGATGACAAAATTCTTGAGTCATTTGATATAGTTTCACTCGTATCGGAGCTGACTGATGAGTTTGACATCACAATCAGACCAAAGGATCTGGTTCCGGAGAATTTCAACTCAGTTGATGCAATCGAGAAGCTTGTGAAAGAGCTTGTGGAGGAATAAAGCATATGAGACAGACACCGTACTATGTATTTGATACGGACGAGTTTGCGAAGAGAGCAGCCATGATAAGGGCTGCTCTTGATTGTAAAGGAGGACGTAGGATACCACTTTGTTTTTCGATAAAGGCAAATCCGTTTCTGCTTCACAGGCTTCCGGAGGGATTAGACCATGTGGAGGTGTGCAGCCCGGGAGAGCTTGAGATATGTATAGCACTTGGCGTGAAGCCGGAATGCATCATCTATTCAGGTGTGATGAAGGAAAAATGCGATATAGAGCGAGCAGTTTCATATGGCGCCGGCATACTGACCTGTGAAAGCATAAGACATGCGGCGCTGATATCAGAAGTGATGCTTGAATGTATGCCTGAAGGTGCGCAGGAAGCCGGATTTGTCGAAAAGAAGGCACAGGTCATACTGCGCCTGACAAGCGGCAACCAGTTTGGAATGTCGCTTGATGATATTGAATACATCATTTCGCATCCGGATGAGTTTAAGGGTATTGCGGTAATGGGTATCCACTACTATTCCGGCACACAGAAGAGTCTTCGCAAAATAAATAAGGACTTGGAAAAAATAAAGTCTGCACTTACCATGTTAAAGGACAAATACAGCTTTGAGCCACAGCTTGTAGAGTATGGCCCGGGACTTTGCGTGGAGTATTTCGAGGATGACTGGCAGGAAAAGGAAAAACAATCACTTGATGATGCAGCAGAGGTGCTTAGAGAATTTGCCGAGGAATATCCGCTTGGCATTGAGATGGGACGCTTCCTCGCAGCCTCATGCGGTAAATATTACACACAGGTAAAGGATCTTAAATCGACAGGCGATGCCAATTATGCGATTTTGGATGGAGGAATCCACCATCTGAATTACTTCGGACAGAGGATGGCTATGCAGGTGCCGCCGATTAGGGTATATGGTGGTGAAGGATCAGAAAATGAAGAAAAACTCGGTGTGGAATTAACACAAATGCCGGACGCAGATTATACACTCTGCGGAAGCCTCTGTACAGTAGCAGATGTGCTGGTACGCGAGGTGAAGCTTAAGAAGCTTGAGCTTGGTGATGTTCTTGAGTTTGGGCACTGTGGTGCGTACTCTGTGACAGAAGCACCGGCGCTATTTCTTTCAAGACAGCTTCCGGCTATATATGCGTATTCGAAGGAGTATGGATATGAGTGTCTTAGGGAGCATATTCCTGCGGCTGAGATAAATCTGGCCGGAAAAAATTGTAATTTGTAACTAAAAAAGGCGCCCATGGCAATTTGTCACGGGCGCTTTTGATATGAAATAAACAAAGCCTCTTGTGGGAATCCTAATTATCAGCCTAGCTCCTTCTCACACATATCAAGTACAGAGGCGATGGTAGTATCCATATCATAGTACTTGTACTCGCCGAGACGGCCGCCGAATATAACGCCGGTCTCCTTATCGGCAAGCTCCTTGTACTTGGCATAGAGCTGTCCGTTTTTCTCATCGTTTACAGGGTAGTAAGGCTCATCGCCTGCCTTCCACTCAGAAGAGTACTCACGGCTGATGATAGTCTTTGGCAGGTCATTGCCATCCTCATCCTTGCCGAACTCGAACCACTTGTGCTCGATGATACGTGTCCATGGAGTCTCACGGTCTGTATAGTTAACAGCGGCATTGCCCTGGAAGTTAGGAATATCAAGTGTCTCATTCTCAAAGCGCACTGAGCGGTACTCTAAAGTGCCGAGCTTAAAGCCAAAGTATGCGTCAATCGGACCGGTGTATACCACTTTGTCAGCAAGAGCATCAAGCTCCACCTTGTGCTCAAGATAGTCAGTATTCAGTCTGACCTCAATGCCGTCGAGCAGATTTTCAACCATCTTTGTGTAGCCACCGATTGGAATACCCTGATAAAGAGCGTTGAAGTAATTGTTGTCAAAGGTAAGTCTAACAGGAAGACGCTTGATGATGAAAGCCGGAAGCTCCTTACAGTCACGACCCCACTGCTTCTCAGTATAGCCCTTCACGAGCTTCTCATAGATATCACGTCCAACGAGTGAAATAGCCTGCTCCTCGAGATTTTTTGGCTCGCCGGTGATTTCCCTTTTCTGCTCCTCAATCTTTGCAGCAGCTTCCTCAGGTGTCACCACACCCCACATCTTGTTGAAGGTGTACATATTGAAAGGCATTGAGTACAGCTCGCCCTTGTAGTTTGCTACAGGGCTGTTTGTGAAGCGGTTGAACTCAGCAAACTGTGTGATATAGTTCCAAACCCTCTTGTCATTTGTGTGGAAGATGTGGGCTCCGTACATGTGTACGTTGATGCCCTCCTGCTTCTCTGTGTAGACATTTCCTGCTATGTTAGGACGCTTGTCCACAACAAGCACTGATTTGCCCTTGGCCTTTGCCTCGTGGGCAAAGATGGCTCCGTAGAGACCGGAACCTACTATTAAATAATCGTATTTCATTGTATTCTCCAAATTAATTTAGATAGATTTTTAAAAGAGTGATTGATTTATCAACCACTCTATTGTATAATCTACTCAAAGGTAATCGGATGTTATTCCGATTTGCCCTCAGTGATTGATTAGTATAAAGATTAGCACCCTCACTTTAGGCGGTTGGGGTGCTATTTCTTTTTGTGGTTGTCTATATACGACAATGCTGCAAAAACTACTAGTAACAATGTAAGTACTTCAATTGTATTCATAGTAACATCATCCCCCTTCTGTAAAACTAGAGGGATTTATCAGAATTAACACCCGAGCTTTTTTCGACTACCCAATGATTATATCATAGAGTATATGGGCTATCAAGGAGGCAATTAGAGAATATGAAACTACCCGGCTACTACTCCTCAGGAGAATTTGCAAAAAAAGCGCATATTACAAAAAAGACCGTCAGGTACTATGACGAGCACAATATTTTAAAACCATCCTATGTAAATGAAAACGGAGCCAGATTCTATAACGATGACGACTTTGCGCGTCTACAGCAGATACTGTTCCTTAAATATCTGGGGTTTTCTCTGGATGATATAAAGGAAATGACACTCAGAAACACGGACAGCAATGTAATGTCTGAGTCGCTTCACATGCAGCTTGGTCTCGTGGAGGAGAGGATAGAGCAGATGAAGCTTATGAAATCAGCGCTGCAGGAGGCTTCAGAGGTAATAGACGAGGGGCGAAGCGTGGACTGGAGCCATATGCTGGAGCTGGTCAATATAAACGAGATGGAGCAAAAGCTAAGGCAGCAGTACAGGGATGCTTCAAATATATCAGCCAGAATCAATCTGCACAGGGATTTCTCGATGAATCCGGTGAGCTGGTTTAACTGGGTGTTTGATGAGTGTGACTTTTTTAAGGGGGAAAAGGTGCTAGAGGTGGGCTGCGGTGATGCCTCGCTCTGGACACAGAACATAGACCGGATACCGGCAGATATGCAGATAACACTGACCGATATATCGTATGGCATGGTAAGGGATGCGACGAGAAATGTAGGCGCAGATGACAAACGCTTTACATATGAGGTGATGGATGCCCACAGGTTGTATAAGCCGGATGCAGCGTATGACTGCGTGATAGCTGACCATGTACTGTTCTATTGTGACAATCTGGATGCCGTGTGCAGTGAAATACTTAGGGTGCTAAAGCCCGGTGGAGTGTTCGTGTGCAGTACATACAGTTCACGCCATATGAAGGAAATAAATGATCTGGTGCAGGAATTTGATGACCGTATAGAGCTGTCAGCGGAAAGGCTGTATGAGCAATTCGGTAAAGAAAATGGTGAGGCAATACTTGGAAAATACTTTGGTGAGGTAAGCTGGCATGGATACGAGGATGAGCTTGTGGTGGAAAAAGCAGAGCCTGTGATAGAGTATGTGCTTTCGTGCCATGGTAACCAGAACAGGTATATTGTCGACCGCTATAAGGAATTTGCGGCATTTGTCAGAAAAAAGACAGAAGGTGGGTTCCATATCACAAAGGATGCAGGTGTATTTATTGCACGAAAATGATTCAAAAACAGGATATTATAAGCATATATTTTGTGAAAAATGCTAAAAATATAAAAAAGTACTTGAAGGTGCCCTTGGGGCACCTTTTATAATGCAGATAAATGATGAATAAGGTCAGTTGATTCTACAGACCGAAAGCATCGAATGCAGCACGTAGTTTCAGTTTGAAGGAGAACAATATGAAAGGTATTATATTAGCGGGAGGTTCAGGCACACGTCTTTACCCACTCACAATGGTAACATCAAAGCAGTTACTTCCAATTTATGACAAGCCAATGATCTATTATCCTATGTCAGTACTTATGAATGCAGGCATCAGAGATATCTTGATCATTTCAACACCACAGGATACACCAAGATTTAAGGAGCTCTTAGGAGACGGACATCAGTTTGGTGTCAATCTCACCTACGAGGTACAGCCTAGTCCTGACGGACTTGCGCAGGCATTCGTTATCGGTGAGAAATTCATCGGTGATGATACAGTAGCCATGGTTCTCGGAGACAATATCTTCGCAGGACACGGACTCAACAAGAGACTCAAGGCAGCAGTTGAAAACGCAGAAACCGGTAAGGGCGCCACAGTATTCGGCTACTATGTAGATGATCCTGAGAGATTCGGTATCGTAGAGTTCGATAAAGAGGGAAAGGCTATTTCAATCGAGGAAAAGCCGGAGCATCCAAAGAGCAATTACTGTGTTACAGGTCTTTACTTCTACGACAACAACGTAGTAGAGTACGCAAAGAACCTTAAGCCATCAGCAAGAGGAGAGCTTGAGATAACAGACCTTAACAGAATCTATCTTGAGAAAAAAGCCCTCAATGTAGAGCTTTTAGGACAGGGCTTCACATGGCTTGATACAGGAACACATGAGAGCCTTGTAGATGCCACAAACTTTGTCAAGACAGTCGAGACACATCAGCACCGCAAGATAGCATGTCTTGAGGAAATCGCCTACTTAAACGGCTGGATTACAAAGGATGAAGTATTAAAGACATATGAGCTCGTAAAGAAGAACCAGTACGGACAGTACTTAAAGGATGTACTTGATGGAAAATACCGCGAGCAACTGTACTAATTATAGTAAAATCGACATTGCGTTAGTTAGCTGGTAGATTAAGTTAATAGAAATAATTTAAATCTCGCTTGCAAAAAGCGGGAATCAGGAGGAAATCAAAATGACAATTATCGTAACAGGTGGAGCAGGATTTATCGGAAGCAACTTCGTATTTCACATGCTTAACAAATATCCGGATTATCGTATCGTATGCTTAGACTGTCTCACATATGCAGGAAATCTCTCAACACTTGAGCCTGTAATGGACAATCCAAACTTCCGTTTCGTAAAGGAGAGCATCACAGACCGTGACGCCGTATACAAATTATTTGAGGAAGAGCATCCTGATATGGTTGTAAACTTCGCAGCAGAGTCACACGTTGACCGTTCAATCGAAAACCCACAGGTATTCCTTGATACAAATATCATCGGAACATCAGTACTTATGGACGCATGCCGCAAGTATGGTATTAAAAGATATCATCAGGTATCAACAGATGAGGTATACGGAGATCTGCCACTTGACCGCCCTGACCTTTTCTTCCATGAGGATACACCAATCCATACATCAAGCCCATATTCATCATCAAAGGCAGCAGCAGACTTACTCGTGCTTGCTTACCACCGCACATATGGACTTCCTGTGACAATCAGCCGTTGTTCAAACAACTACGGACCATACCATTTCCCGGAGAAGCTTATCCCTCTTATGATCGCAAATGCGCTCAATGATAAGCCGCTTCCTGTATATGGAACAGGTGAGAATGTACGTGACTGGCTCTATGTAGAGGATCACTGCAAGGCAATCGACCTCATCATCCACAACGGACGTGTAGGAGAGGTTTACAACGTAGGTGGACACAATGAGAAGACAAACCTTGAAATCGTAAAGATTATCTGCAAGGAGCTCAATAAGCCGGAGAGCCTTATCACATTCGTAGGAGACCGTAAGGGCCATGATATGCGTTACGCAATCGACCCAACAAAGATCCACAATGAGCTCGGATGGCTTCCTGAGACCAAGTTCGAGGACGGAATCAAGAAGACAATCAAGTGGTACCTTGACAACCGTGAGTGGTGGGAGACAATCATCAGCGGAGAGTACCAGAACTATTACGAGAAGATGTACGCGAATAGATAGTTTTTAAGGAGACAACAACATGAAAGTATTTGTTACAGGTGTTGCAGGCCAGCTCGGACATGATGTCATGAACGACCTCGCAGCCCGCGGTTACGAAGGAATCGGAACAGATATAGCTCCACAGTACAGCGGAGCAGACGATGGTACAGCAGTTACAAGGATGCCATATGTCTCACTTGACATCACAGACCGTGATGCAGTGGAAAAAACAATCACAGAGCTTAAGCCTGACGTGGTAGTACACTGTGCAGCCTGGACAGCGGTAGATCTGGCTGAGGATGATGATAAAAAAGCAAAGGTGCATGCAATTAACGCAGACGGCACACAGAATATAGCAGATGCCTGCAAGAAGATAGATGCCAAGATGGTATATATCAGCACAGACTATGTATTTGACGGACAGGGCACCACACCATGGAAGCCTGACTGCAAGGACTATGCACCGCTCAACGTATACGGACAGACAAAGCTTGATGGAGAGCTTGCAGTGGCAAATACCCTTGAGAAGTACTTTATCGTACGTATCGCATGGGTATTTGGTGTAAATGGCAAGAACTTCATCAAGACAATGCTTAATGTCGGCAAGACACACGACAAGCTTACAGTAGTAAGTGATCAGATTGGTACACCGACATACACACTGGATCTTTCAAGACTTCTCGTGGATATGATTGAAACTGACAAATATGGTTACTATCATGCAACCAACGAGGGTGGATATATAAGCTGGTATGATTTCACAAAGGAAATCTTCAAACAGGCAGTGGAGCTTGGACATACTGAGTATTCAGAGGACAGACTCACAGTCGCACCTGTTACCACAGCAGAGTATGGTGTGTCAAAGGCTGCAAGACCTTTTAACAGCAGACTTGACAAGAGCAAGCTTGTAGAGAACGGGTTTAAACCACTTCCTACATGGCAGGATGCTCTGCACAGATATCTTCAGGAAATTGAATTTTAATGAACATAGCAGTACGATGAAATATACGTGATACAAGCTTGCTTGTAAGAGCGTTTTGGGATTGTTCATATCAAAGAAAGGATATTACAAATCATGGGACAGATTAAAGTACAGAAAAACGTAGGTGGAATCGAAGGACTTTGCATCATCGAGCCTACAGTACACGGAGACAACCGTGGATACTTTATGGAGACATACAATTCAAAGGATATGCAGGAGGCGGGCATTGAAAGAGTATTCGTACAGGATAATCAGTCTTGCTCCACAAAGGGAGTGCTCCGCGGACTCCATTTCCAGAAGGAATACCCACAGGCAAAGCTTGTGCGTGCAGTAAGGGGCTCAGTGTTTGATGTGGCTGTAGATTTAAGAAGTGATTCAAAGACATATGGCAAGTGGTTTGGAGTAGAGCTCACAGAGGAGAACAAGAAGCAGTTTCTTATCCCGGAGGGCTTTGCACACGGATTTTTAGTACTCTCAGATGTAGCAGAGTTCTGCTACAAGGTAACAGATTTCTGGCACCTTGGAGATGAGAGCGGCCTTGCATGGAATGATCCTGCAATCGGCATCGAGTGGCCACAGCTTGTCGGAGAGTATCCGGGAAGCGCCGACGGAAGCGGATACACACTTGAGGATGGCACACCAATCAATTTAAGTGATAAGGATCAGAAGTGGGATACACTGGAGAATACATTTAAGTTCTAGAATAAATAAAACTTGCAATAAGCTATGGATGGTTTATACTGTTCATAGCTTATTTTGGTATAGAAATTTAATATAGATTTAATATAGGTATATAATAATCAGTGGCAAATATATTACAAATATGTTAAAATATCTTTTATGGACAAAAATAAATCAATTTCAACACAGAAAATTAACAGATGGGATATAGTATACTTTATATTGTATGGCATTGTGCTTGCAAAATGTGTATACGAGACTACCATGTTTTCGCAGCAGGTGCTTGTAGGAACCTTTAAGCTTTTTCTTGCAGCGATGGTTTTGTATACAGGAGCCAAGGTCCTTTTTTCAGGATACTACAGCAGAAAAGAGCAGCTTGTAATTGCTGTAGCTATTCTCATATTTGGAATAGTAGGCTTACAAACCGGGTATTATGAGCTGCTACAGCCGGTTCTACTTATTATCGGGGCAAAAAATGTGAGGTTTGACAATATACTAAAGGTATATACGGTGGTGGTATCGGTCATGCTTATAGTGGCAGCTATAGCCAGTCAGACAGGTGTGATAGCGGATGTGATAGGCTATTCACCTAGAAATGCAGCAGCAGCCAGACATTCATACGGCATCATATATCCAACGGACTTTGCGGCACATATATTTTATCTGATATTGGCGTTAAGCTGCCTTGGTATATGGCAGAGGGTGCTGGAAAACGAAAAATACAGATATCTGGCATGGCTCAGATGGCTTATCGTGATATCAGCAGCTGTATTTATATATATAAAAGCAGGAGCGTTTACAGGAACAGTCTGCCTGACAGGATTTTTGGTTTTGATGGGCCTGATTTATCTGCTTGAGAGGAAAAATCTGGCGCGCAGGGTGTGTGAGATATTTAAATATCTGCCGATAGTGTGGGCGAGTCTTTTTCTTGCACTCAGCTATTTTTATAGTGAGAGCAATGCTATAATGGTTAAAATAGACTCTGTACTGTCTCAAAGGCTGATGGTGAGCCACAAAGTGTGGAGTGAGTATAGCATCAAGCCATTTGGACAGTTTATAGAGGAACAGGGCTGGGGAGGCGTTGCAGACCCGACCGGGATAGACCCTGCAAAGTATTTCTTTATAGATGATATGTATCTTAGGATGCTGTTTGAGTATGGAATAATAGTGTTTGCTGTAGTGCTGATATTATTAATATTTATTGGTCACAAGGCAATAGGAGCAAAGCAATATGTGCTTTTTGCAGCAATAGTCATGATTGGAGTGCACTCCTTTATGGAACACCATCTGCTGGAGATGGCATATAATCCTTTCCTGCTTGTACTGCTTGCCGGTATAGATACTGCTGATGAGGAAAAATCCGGGAGAAAGATATGAACTCAAAAAAATGGATAATCCAGTACCTTGAGGTACTTCTTGATATAATTGTGATGTTTACATCTTATCTGATTGCAAACTGGTACAAGTTCGGTTTCTTTAGAACAGGACTTATAAACCATACAGAGCACTATCTTACACTTTTTCTGGTGGAGCTCGTGGCATATGTGGTAGTACATTTCGTGGCATTTGCAGATGATAATCTGATAAACCGAAAGCTTTTTCCTGAAATATATAATGTCCTGAAGATGTATGTATATGTGGGTGCAATCACAGTCGGCTGTGTATATTTCACAAAAACAAGTGAATATTTCTCCAGAGGGCAGATGGGTATGACCTTCATACTGAGTACTATATTCACGGTGATAGTCAGACAGCTGCTGAAAAGACTGGTGACAAAGGAATATCACCGCTCAGGGGCCAATGAGAAAATCATGCTCGTCACAACCTCGGACCAGGTGGAGCGAGTGATAAAAAAGATAAAGACCACAAGAAACTGGGATTTTCGTATATCGAATATTGCAATACTGGACTGTGATATGGTCGGTGAGATAGTAGACAAGATAGAGGTCGTCGCAACTGCCGATAGCCTGCTTCAGGTGATATCAACAGCAGAGATAGACTCGGTGTTTGTACATCTGCCGGACAATTATCCGTTTAAGCAGAGAGAGTTTGTCACAGTGCTCAATGAGATGGGAAAGACGGTGCACCTGAATGTAAACGAGTATGAGGCCAAGGTCGGTGAGCATTATATGGATTTCCTTGGAAAATACGCAGTGGTTACATGGAAGAATAAGACATACCGCGTAAGGCATCTGCTTATTAAAAAGCTGATGGATCTGCTGTTTGGCGTGGCTGGAAGCATACTTATAGTGCCGGTGTGGCTTGTAGCATTTATAGGAAAAATAGTCACGGGCGACCATGGACCGGTGCTCATATCGCTTGTCAGAGTCGGCAAAAACGGACGAAGATTTTATTACTATAAATTCCGCACCATGTATATGGATGCGAGGGATAGATATGACAAATGGATACTCGATGGAAAGAAGGGGAAAGACCCGAGATTTACACCGGTTGGAAGAATGCTTGGGGCATTAAGGCTTGAAAATCTGCCATCAGCCTGGAATGTGCTGTGGGGAGATATGAGCATGGTGGGAAATCCTGCTCCATCGCTGCCTGAGTTTATAGAATACTCTGCATTTCACAGAAAAAGTCTATCGGTAAAGCCCGGAATCATAGGCTTCTGGCAGGTATACAGCAGGGAACACAGGCTGCTTACCGAGGAGGAGCAAAGCGAGTACGACCAGGAATATATACTGAACTGGACTGTGGGCCTAGATCTGAGGATTATTTTCAGGGCAGTATGTCCTCTGTGCAGGTCAGTGTCAAAGAGAGAGCTTGTCATGCCGGCACAGCTGGTTGATGAGATGAGATGTTTGAGCGAGCTAGTGAAGGATAGAGAGCCTTTAAGCTATGACATCCAGGCATATCAGGCCACTGAAGACAGCGGAAAGCCGGTATACAGATTTATAAAGCGTCTGGTAGATATTGTTGCCTCACTGCTTGGACTTATAGTACTGTCACCGGTGTTTATCATACTCGCTGTGATAATCAGAATGAGTGATGGCGGTAGCGTGTTCTATGGGCACACAAGAGTCGGCTATAAGGGAAAGAAAATATCTGTATACAAGTTCAGGAGCATGAAGACTAACGCAGGTGATCTGGAAAAGATACTGACACCTGAACAGCTTGAGCAGTATGTAAAGGAATTCAAGATAGACAATGATCCTCGAATCACAAAAATAGGAGGCTTCCTGCGAAAGACCAGCCTTGATGAGCTGCCACAGTTAATCAACATACTTAAGGGCGAGCTCTCCATAGTGGGACCGCGTCCAATCGTGGAGAAGGAAACCGAGATATACGGCAAGGACATTGCAAAGCTTTTAAGCGTAAAGCCGGGACTGACAGGCTACTGGCAGGCATATGCCAGAAACAATGCCACCTATGAGAGCGGAGAGCGCCAGAGGATGGAGATGTACTATGTGGAGCACTGCTCGCTTTGGATGGATATAAAGATACTTTTCAGAACCGTTTTCTCTGTAATCAGGGAGGATGGAGCACAATAATCAGAACATATGTGAGAAATATGATGAAGAAATTGGATTTAAATAGTATAACAATAAGTCTCATAATACCTACTCTCAACGCTGCAGAGTATATGCCTGGTCTGATAGATATACTGGGCAGGCAGACACGTAAGCCTGATGAGATAATAGTGATAGACTCAGAATCAGAGGATGCCACAGTGCGCATGGCAGAGCAGGCAGGCTTTAGGACACTAAAGGTCAAGAGAAGCGAATTTGATCATGGTGGAACGAGAAACTATGCCGTAGCCATGTCAAATGGTGATATAGTGATGTTTCTGTCGCAGGATGCGCTGCCTTCAGATGAACACTATGTGGAAAATATGCTGGCAGGCTTTGAAAACGAAGAAGTCGTTATGATATCAGCCAGACAGCTCCCGAGAATGGATGCTAAGCCTGACGAGGCATTAGTCAGGGAGTTTAATTATCCTGCAAAAAGCTTTGTCAGAAGTAAAGAGGATATACCACGACTTGGGATAAAGGCATATTTCTTTTCGGATGTATGCTCAGCCTACAGACGTGATTTCTTTGAAGACATAGGCGGCTTTGAAAGCCCACTGCTCACAAATGAGGATATGCTGATGGCAGCCAGGGCACTTAGGGCAGGATACAAGATAGGCTATTGTGCCACAGCGCAGGTGTATCACTCACACAACTATACATTTAAGCAGCAGTACAAGCGCAACTTTGATGTAGCGGTCTTTATGGAGACCTATAAGGATGAGATAAAGTGTGACGGCACCACAGGTGAGGGCGTCAGGATGGTGCTTTTCATAGAAAAAAAGCTTCTAAAGCAGTTCAAGATAGGGGCAGCAGTGCACTGCATATTTGACAGTGCGGCAAAGTTTCTGGGCAACAGGGCCGGAAGAAAGTGGAAGAGGAAGAATGCATAGCACAGACAAGATAGCCATTCTCATGGCTACATACAATGGTGAAAAATATATATGTCAGCAGATAGACTCTATCCTGTCGCAGACATGTAAGGACTGGGAGCTATATATACACGATGATGGCTCTACGGACAACACGATAGCTGTAGTAGAAAGCTATGTGGAAAAATACCCCGATAAGATACATCTGATTGATGGCAAATCAACCGGTGGAGCAAAGTACAACTTCTTCTATTTGTTTAGTCAGGTGGAAGCGCCATACTATATGACCTGTGATCAGGATGATGTGTGGCTGGATAAAAAGATAGAGCTGACATATGATAGGATGCTTACTATTGAGAACAAAGCAGATGTTCCGTGCCTGGTATACACGGAGCTTCGCGTGGTAGATAGCGAGCTAAATACAATAGCGGACACGATGAGCGGATACCAGAGACTTGACTGTCACAAGCGTACAATCAACCAGTTTATATTGCAGAATTCTGTGACAGGCTGTACAATGATGGTAAACAGGGCCTTAAGAGATAAGATGCTTCGCATCACCGATATAGACAACACTATAATGCATGACTGGTGGGCAGCACTTGTAGCAGCACAGTTTGGTAAAACAGCATTCATAGATGAGCCCACCATACTGTATAGACAGCATGGAGACAACAGCCTGGGAGCACTTGGGATAAATAAGCTATCATATATTGTACGCCGTGTATGGCAGAAAAAACAGATACAGGAGAGCATGAGGCTGGGACGGCTTCAGGCGAGAGAATTTGCAAAGACATATAATCTGCCCGCTGACAGCCTGGCGGTAAGGTATGCGGCACTGGAGGGCAAATCCAGATGCGAGAGACAACGGTTTTATAAGGAAAATGATATGTATAAGACCGGGACCATGAGACGGCTGGGACAGGCTGTATGGGGATGATTTGACAAAAGTATTAGTAGAGAGTATAATTTTTAGGCATTTAGTGACAAATAATATTTTAGATTAGGAAAGAATTTAATTGTTATGGAAGAAAAATTTATAAAAAAAGTATTTGGAATAACATTGTTGGTTTATTTTGCTTCTATATGTTTAGTATATTTAGTGTCAAGTAAGCAGTTTCACTACCAGGAAACTCAGAGTGATACTGTCTCACAGTCTCAGGTTGTAGGAGAGTTTACTGAGGGAGATACAATTAAGCAGACATTTACGGTTGATAGTCAGTATCTTGAAGGGGTGACAGTTACACCGGCAACCTATGGCAAAACCGCAGAGGGTATGCTTGAAGCGAAGATTACAGATGCAAACGGAAAAAATATTGCTGATATTGATGTGGATATATCAGAGCTAAGTGATAATCAGCCATATGATATAAAATTGCCTGAAAAAATTAAGACAGATAATAATGAAAGCTACACATTAGAATTGATTTGCAAATCATTGGATGGCGACAGTCAAATCTCTTTTTACTATGGAAATTCTATCAAGATGGCAAAAGGAGAGATATCCAAATCATATGATGATAGCACTCGCGTGTATGTAAATAACGAGGGTCTTGAGGGGGAGTTATGCCTCTCTATAGATGGAATGAACACAATATGGTTTGGTAACTATTATTGGATAATAATGGGAGCAATAGGAATTATTCTTATTGTTTATTTTGTTGTATCATTAAATAAATGGAAATCAGGTAAACAAACAGTGGTTATTGCATTCTTAGATTCTGTTTCACATTACAAGTTCCTGATAAGCCAGTTGGTAAAGAGAGATTTTAAGACTAAATATAAGCGTTCTGTGCTTGGTGTGTGTTGGAGCTTTTTGAATCCACTCCTAATGATGCTTGTTCAGTATGTGGTATTTTCTACTATATTTAGTTCGGGAGTGGCGAATTACCCTGTATACCTGCTTAGTGGAATTGTTATGTTCAACTTCTTTAATGAATGTTGTGCTATGGGAATTTCAGCTATAACATCAAACTCTTCACTTATAACAAAGGTATATGTACCTAAATATATATATCCTCTGTCAAGGGCAATGTCATCATTAGTAAACCTTGGATTTTCACTTATCCCTTTGCTCATAGTGACATTTGTTACTGGATTATGGCCTAGACCGGCATTTATATTATTGCCGTTCCCTATCATATGCATGATGATATTTAGTCTGGGAATGAGCTATTTCCTTAGTACGTCAATGGTGTTTTTTAAGGATACGCAGTTTATATGGAATGTACTGAGCACAGTGTGGCTCTATGCGACACCTATTTTCTATACAGAAAATATTATTACTTCACCTATATTATTAAAAGCTTTTCATTGTAATCCGATGTATCAGTTTATATACTTTGTGAGAAGCATTCTCATAGATGGGGTATCACCGTCACCACAGCATTATTTATATTGTATTCTGCTATCAGTTGTACCATTCATACTTGGTTTCTGGTTCTTTAAAAAGAACGAGGACAAGTTTATTTTCAATCTGTAAGCATTAAGGAGTATGACCTATGAACATGATAGAAGTAAAAGATGTGTCTATATGCTTTCGAATGGCAAATGACAAATTGAATAGCCTGAAGGAGTTTATGATCCAGAAAGTGAAGGGGAAACTCAAATATGAGGAATTCTGGGCACTTAAAGATGTGAGCTTCAATGTGAAAAAAGGTGAGGTTGTGGGAATAGTAGGTCACAACGGAGCCGGAAAAAGTACAATATTGAAGGTAATCTCAGGGATTATGAAGCCTACAGAGGGCGCTGTTTTAACACATGGTAATATTGTTCCGATGCTGGAACTCGGTAGTGGCTTTGATATGGATCTTAGCGGTAGAGAAAACATATATCTTAATGGTGCAATACTGGGATATTCAAAAGAGTTTCTGGATGAAAAGTTTGATGAAATCCTTGAATTCTCTGAGCTTGGAGAGTTTATAGAACAGCCGATTAGAAACTATTCTTCAGGAATGCTTATGAGACTGGCTTTTTCGGTGGCGACTATTGTGAATCCGGAAATATTAATTGTGGATGAAATATTAGCTGTAGGAGACGCTGATTTTCAGGAAAAAAGTAAGAAGAAAATGCTTGATTTGATGAGTGGTGGAACTACAGTGCTATTTGTATCACATATGATATCTCAGATACGGGAGATGTGTGATACAGTTGTATGGCTTGATCATGGCAAGGTAAAGATGATTGGTGGGGCGAAAGAGGTATGTGATGCATATCAGTTTAAAAAAAGTGAGAACGATGAATTGTCGAAACTTTACTTTGATGATGGAACAGGCTTTAATGAGAGAGCTACATTTACTCAGGTTATGCCGATGGATGGTAATATCTTTAAACAGGTATATGAATTCCCGACAAAATGCCAGCATGTGAGATATGATCCGGTAGAGGGTACAACGATATCGCTTAGTGACTTGAAGATTGTAGCAGAAGATGCAAATGTCAATATTATAGCTACGAATGGCAGACAAGTTGATGATGTATTCTATTTTGGAAAGGATGATCCTTGGATAGATATGTCATTTAGTCATGGCGTTTCAAGTGTAGAAATAACCGGTGTTGTAAGAGAAGTCAACGAAGATGCAATGTAAATATGAATAGTGGAATAGTATTAAATATTAAAAAAAATGGTCTGTTTGCAACTGCCAAAAAAATCAAGAGAAAGCTTGATGAAGAAAATGCATATAAAATCTGGCAGGAGAAAAACCGACTTGATGATAATTTGCTAGAGCTGCAAAGAAGATACCTTTTCAGAGAGGACTATAAATTTAGTATAGTCGTGCCGGTATATAGAACCAATGCAGAATATCTAAGAGCTATGATTGATTCTATAAAAGCACAGACATATTCTGATTGGGAGCTCTGTATTGTTGATGCTAGCGAATATAAATCTGGTGAAGATAAAGAGACTATCAATATAATTGAAAAGTATCTGGCTGATGATAAAAGGATTAAATTTAAAGTTTTAGAGGAAAATCATGGGATTTCAGCAAATACAAATGCTGCTATAGAAATGGCAACAGGAGATTTTATTGTTTTTGCAGATCATGATGATATGTTAGCTCAGGATGCACTTTTTGAGTGCGCAAAGCTTTTAGAGAATGAGCCTGATGCAGATATTATATATTCAGATGAAGATAAAATAGATTCCGCGGGAAATAAACATTTTCAACCATATTTTAAACCGGATTTTAATATAGATCTTTTGAGAGCTAATAATTACATTTGTCATTTGTTTATAGTAAGAATGTCGATTGTGAAACAGGTTGGGTTTTTAAATCCTGATTTGGATGGTGCACAGGATTATGATTATATTCTAAGATGTGTAGAAAAAACTGATTCTATATATCATATACCTAAGATGTTATATCATTGGAGATGCCATGAAAATTCTACATCTGAAAATCCTGATAGTAAGCTTTATGCATTTAAAGCCGGGAAAAAAGCACTTGAAGACCATATTAAAAGAAAGAAAATTGATGCTAAAGTTGAAGAAGGACCATATCATGGGACTTATCACATCATATACGGGTATAGTAAGACAACGCCAATAACTATTATTGTGGTTGGTGATAGAATATATGATAAGGCATGTGTGGATTCAATTGAGTGCAGTTCCCAGTATGTTAATAAGAATTACTTGTTTATAGAAACAAAAGAACAGATAAAAGAAGTTGTAAAAGATATACAAACTGATTATATTTGGATTATCAATAACAGATATAAAGTCATGAGCTTTAAATGTATAGAAGAAATGCTTGGATATATAACAAGACCGGAGTTAGGAGCTGTAGGTGCAAAAATATGTAAAAAGAAATATATTTTGCAAGCTGGAATAGATGTAGATCAGGGTGGAAGTGTTATATATCCGTTTAAAGGATATGGAAGATTCGAAGCAGGAAATTTTAACAGACTTGTAAGTACAAGAGATTGTTATTCAGTTTCAACAGACTGTGTTATGTTAGAGAAGAGTGTATTATTATCTATGATAAAGCCGGATATGGATGGAAGTGAGAATGATTTAGAAACCATCTTGGGTATGACTTTGATGAAATCAAATAAATATATCGACGGCGTCACCCCTGACTATGCCGCGATCACCCGGTTTGGCAAGTCCGGCGTCGACCTTCTTTTGTCGGACTCCACTAATGCCACCGTCCCTGGCTTCACCAAGTCCGAGGCCGAAGTCGGTCACTCGCTGTACGATGCCATCAAGAACGCCGATGGCCGCGTTTTTGTCGCGTCCTTCTCCAGTCACATCCATCGTCTTCAGCAGATCTGCGATGCTGCTAAGGCATGTGGCCGTAAAATCGTAGTCACTGGTCGCTCAATGCTCACCAATACGCGCGTTGCGCGCGAGCTTGGCTACCTTAAGATCGATGAAAACGATCTGGTCGATGCTTACGAGCTCAACGGCATTCCCGAGAACAAGGTTGTCGTCATGTGCACCGGCTCACAGGGCGAGCCCCTCTCCGCGCTTTCCCGTATGGCCAACGGTGAGCATAAGACGCTTTCGATTCACGATGGCGATACCGTCATTATCTCCGCCACCCCCGTTCCCGGCAACGAGAAGGCCGTTCAGCAGGTTGTCAACAGCCTCGCTAAGCTTGGTTGCGACGTGTATGACAAACATCGCTGCCTGGTTCATGTGTC
>OGZG01000337.1_pt1 | contig 35996 bp, 28 predicted proteins | sample 1576781 | NCBI WGS metagenome assembly OGZG01 (sample SAMEA3541502, study PRJEB24748) | human gut metagenome | biome: human gut; feature: human-associated habitat; material: faeces | place: China | collected 2012 | reverse complement strand
GAGCCGTGCATCTGATAGGCAAACTGGATTTTACCAAGTTCAGGCAGCATCCCAATGAAGGTGCATGCGGTGACCTCGAAATGGAACATGACCGTTTACGACCCGTATGTCAACATGCTGCGCGGCACGACCGAAGCGATGAGCGCCGCCGTATCGGGCGTTCATTCGATCGAAGTGCTGCCGTTCGACACGCCGTACGAAAAACCGACCGATTTTTCGGCGCGTATCGCCCGCAATGTGCAGTTGCTGCTGAAAGAAGAGTCGCATTTCAACCAGGTTTGCGATGCCGCCGGCGGATCGTACTATATCGAAAACCTGACCAATTCGATCGCCGAGCAGGCGTGGAACCTGTTCCGGCAGGTGGAAGAGAAAGGCGGTTACATCGCCGCGTTCGAAGCCGGTTTTATCCAGGATCAGGTCGAAGCTTCCGCCGCCAAAAAGAATTCGAATATCGCGACCCGCCGCGAGACGCTGCTCGGAACCAACCAGTTCCCTAATTTCAATGAAGTGGCCGACGAGGCGATTACCGAAGACGTCGTTACCGGGAAATCGACCTGCAAATGCGGTTGCGCGTCCCAGGCGGCAGACGGCGTACGTCCGTTGAAGCCGTACCGCGGCGCGATGGCTTTCGAACAGATGCGCCTGAAGGTGGACCGCAGCGGCAAACAGCCGAAGGCCTTCATGCTGACCTGCGGAGCGTTGGCTTTTGCCCGCGCCCGCGCGCAGTTCTCGTGCAATTTCTTCGCATGCGCCGGCATCAAAGTAATCGACAACACGTTCTTCAAATCGATCGAAGAGGGCGTCAAGGCCGCTCTGGAATCGAAAGCCGAGATCGTCGTAGTCTGCGCATCGGACGACGACTACGCAGAGGCGGCTCCCAAAGTGAAAGAGCTGCTCGGCGACAAGGCGATCCTCGTGGTTGCGGGCGCTCCGGCATGTATGCCCGAACTGGAAGCCCAGGGCATCAAGAATTTCATCAACGTCAAGAGCAACGTACTCGAAACACTGAAGTTCTACCTCAAAGAAATGGGTATCTAAAAAGCAAAAATCATGAGAGCAAAATTTTCAGATTTAACATATGACGGAGGCGAGCAGAAGAGCTGCTGCGCTTCGAAAGGCTGCGGCCAAACCGAACCGTGGCTGACTGCCGAGCAGATACCTGTCAAGGGCTCCTACTCGGCAAAGGATCTGGAGGAGATGGAGCACCTGAACTATGCGGCAGGTATCGCACCGTTCCTCCGCGGCCCCTACTCGACGATGTACGTGATGCGTCCCTGGACCATCCGCCAATACGCCGGTTTCTCGACGGCCGAAGAGTCCAACGCATTCTATCGCCGCAACCTGGCTGCCGGACAGAAGGGTCTGTCGGTGGCATTCGACCTGGCGACACACCGCGGCTACGACGCCGATCACCCGCGCGTAGTGGGCGACGTCGGTAAGGCCGGCGTGTCGATCTGCTCGGTAGAAGATATGAAGGTGCTCTTCAACGGTATTCCGCTGGATCGGATGTCGGTGTCGATGACCATGAACGGCGCCGTGCTGCCGATCCTGGCGTTCTACATCGTGACCGGTCTGGAGCAGGGATGCACCCTCGATCAACTGTCGGGTACGATCCAGAACGACATCCTCAAGGAGTTCATGGTGCGCAATACCTATATTTATCCGCCGAAATTCTCGATGAAGATCATCGCCGACATCTTCGAATACACCTCGAAGAACATGCCGAAGTTCAACTCGATTTCGATCTCCGGCTACCATATGCAGGAGGCAGGCGCCACGGCCGACATCGAGTTGGCCTACACGCTGGCCGACGGTCTGGAGTACCTGCGTGCGGGCGTTGCAGCCGGTATGTCGGTGGATGCTTTCGCACCCCGTCTGTCGTTCTTCTGGGCGATCGGTATGAACCACTTCATGGAGATCGCCAAGATGCGTGCGGCACGTATGCTCTGGGCGAAGATCGTCAAAAAATTCAACCCCAAGAACCCGAAATCGTTGGCCCTGCGTACGCATAGCCAGACCTCGGGCTGGTCGCTCACCGAGCAGGATCCGTTCAACAACGTAGCACGTACGGCTATCGAGGCGATGGGCGCCGCTCTGGGCCACACCCAGTCGCTGCACACCAACGCACTGGACGAGGCGATCGCCTTGCCGACGGACTTCTCGGCACGTATCGCCCGTAACACCCAGATCTACATCCAGGAGGAAACCAACGTCTGCCGCGAAGTGGATCCCTGGGCAGGTTCCTACTACATCGAAACCCTCACCAACGAGATCGCCCACAAGGCTTGGGAGCGTATCGAGGAGGTCGAGAAACTGGGCGGTATGGCCAAGGCCATCGAAACCGGTATTCCGAAGATGCGTATCGAGGAGGCGGCAGCCCGCAAGCAGGCCCGCATCGACTCGGGCATCGAGAAGATCATCGGCGTAAACGAATACCGTCTGGATCACGAAGCACCGATCGATATTCTGGCTGTGGACAACACGGCCGTACGCGAGAGCCAGATCAAGCGTCTGAAGGAGTTGCGTGCGAACCGCGACGAAGCAGCCGTGAAGAAGGCGCTCGAGGCCATCACCGAATGCGTCAAGACCGGCAAGGGCAACCTGCTGGAACTCGCTATCGAGGCCGCCAAGGTACGCGCTTCGCTGGGCGAGATTTCGGATGCCTGCGAGGTGGTCGTAGGACGTTACAAAGCAGTTATTCGTTCCATTTCAGGTGTATATAGTTCAGAAGTGAAATCAGATCCCGCATTCGAACACGCGAAGGAACTGGTTGCCAAATTCGCGAAGAAGGAGGGCCGCCAGCCGCGCATCATGATCGCCAAACTCGGTCAGGACGGACACGATCGTGGCGCCAAAGTCGTTGCGACCGGTTACGCCGACATCGGCTTCGATGTCGATATGGGTCCGTTGTTCCAGACTCCCGAGGAGGCAGCCAAACAGGCTGTCGAGAACGATGTTCACGTAGTGGGCGTATCGTCGCTGGCCGCCGGCCACCTGACGCTCGTTCCGCAGATCATCGCCGAACTCAAGAAACTGGGCCGCGAGGATATCATCGTCATCGTCGGCGGTGTGATCCCGGCACAGGATTACGATGAGCTGTATCGTGACGGTGCCGCCGCCATCTTCGGCCCCGGTACCCCGATTGCGACCGCAGCGATCAAGATCATGGAGATCCTGCTCGACGAGCAGAAATAATCCGGATCACTCCTCTGTTATTATCAAAGCCCCGCATCAAAAGATGCGGGGCTTTTTAATGGGGTAAGCGAACCGGCCGACCGAAAAAGAACTTTGCCATCGACCTTCATAATTCCATCGCCGGCCTCACCTCCAGAGTCCGCGCAAATACAGCGGCGGATCTCAAACAACGACCGAATACATGCTGTCACAGTGCCATTTCCACAAACCCTACAAATTATGTTTGTAGGCCATATTTCCCGTTAGACAGACAGCGAATATCCTCCCTCCCCGACTCTCGAAAACAGCCGATTTCATACCGCAAACACCTATCCGGAAAGAAACTCGACTGCCGAGACCGTCGTTCTCCTCCCCCAGCCCCAAAGACTTCCGGAATATACGATAAAATCACGGACATTTCGAAGATGCGGAAAAAGAGAATGGCGGATTGGCCGGACTACCACTCCGAGCACCTCACAGAAGAGAATTCAGGAAACCGGCTCTTATCGCTTTTAAGAAGAGAAGTCATCCCCCTATGCCATCGCAATAACGACAATAAAAAAGAGGAATGTATAAGCTACATCCCTCTTTTTCGGCCGGAACTATTCCGGAAAAAATCTACCGGTAACGGTTAAAAATACTTGCCGCGCAAGTCCTCCACATTCGACATCTGCTCCAGGAAATCGAACAGACGACGCTGAATCATCCCCTGCGACGACGCCTCGGCACGTACCTTTTCAGCTTCGATACTCTGCGGAGTTTCCGCCTCCTGAATATCCGTCACCACGAAAACATAAGCACCTACATTTCCCTTGACCGGCTCGGACAGCGTATTCGTCTGCTCCGTTGCGGTAATCGCTCCGATCACACGAGGCTCGACACCCATGTTACGGATAAAGAACGATCCGTAACGGACATCTTCGAAAGGAACGACTTCGGTACCAAGGTTTTGGGCGACCTCTTCGATAGTCGAACCCTTCATTTCGCTGACGATCTTTTCAAACTTCTTATCGGTTATAAGCGTCTGGCGAATATTGTTCGCTACTTTCTCGATCGGCGTATAATCCTCATTGTCGATCTCAGTTACCACTGCGACCACATAGTCATCACCCACAGGGAAAATCTCGGAAATCGCGCCCACCTTGGCATCGTATGCCCAGCGCACCAATTCACGCGAATCAGCCAGTCCCTGCAGCAGACGGTCACCCTGCGTGAGTTTCGCTTCACGAGGAGTGAGGTTTCCCTTATTCGCTGCCTCGTTGAACGCATCGACAGAACCCTTGCCCTCGACAGAGAAAAGACTTGCCTGACTATGCACATTGCGACGGGTCGCCGACGAAGCCTCAACAGGATAAGTGATCGTCGCAAGGCGCATGTGCTTCGAAGGTTTGTCCAGACGATAAACCTGTAAAATCTGAATAACGTCACCCACTTCGACACGGAGAATATCCCCCTGCTTAGCCGTCGAAAGAAGTCCCGAAAGCTCGTCCGGGAATGCAGAGAAAGGCATCACGCCCGCATCGCCTCCATTTCCGGCATCCTGCATATAGAGCGAATGGGTACGAGCCGCCTGTGCGAAATCCGCACCTTGCCGCAAAGCCGTCATCAGACTGTCGGCCAGGTCGCGTTGGTCGTAGGTGAGTACAATATGGCGGACGCCCACGGAATCCGGAGCGTTCAAAGTTTCAACGACACGGGTCATCGTCCAGGTATCGTTCTTCAGGACGGGACCATACTGCTTGCCGTTGGCCAGCGCTTCGGCCTCATCGTCCAGAAGCTGGGCAACCGACCGATAATTGTCTGTAATTTTACCGAAACGGTTATTCTTGGCAAATGCTTTCGGATCGTCCGACGCGGCAAATTCATCGCCGACTTCCCGAACGGTCTTCTCCAAAGTCGCCATATCCTCTGCACTCGGAGCCACTTCGAACACCACATAAGAGAGCGTGCGCGAAGGTTTCTGCTCATAACGGGCCTTATGGCTATTGTAATAAGCCTTGATTTCGGAATCGGAAACCGAGAACAGAGAATCAGGCATATCGTGATAACGCTTGCCGACCCAAGAACCGCTGAAAGTCTTATTCTGCGCATCGACGCCTTCTTCCGCTTCCAGCCGATTGACATATACACCGCCTTTGACCAAGCCGTTATACTTATTGATTTCGCGCTCCCGCATAGCCTGTCCGACCAAAGCCCCCCACATATATTGCATCTGGGGATTTCCGGTTGCCTGGGCGATAAAATCACTCACACCCTCCACACTGTACTGTCCTGTACGGGGGTCGGTGAAAGCCGCAGCCATCGTCCCGGAATAATACTCGCCGCTGATAAGTCCCTCACGCTCGGCATCGGTCACCGAGATTCCCATCTTCTCGAAACCGGGCAAGTACACGTGGTTGGCAATCAGAGTCTGCCAAGCCATTTCAGCCAACTGATCCATCTGCTCTTCATTACTTTCGGAGATGTTGCTCTGGTCTTTCAGGTTGTTGTATACCTCAATATATTCCGAATATCTGATCTTCGAACCGTCGATCACACCGACCTTGGGGTCGTTACCCGAAAGTCCCATATCCGTTTTAAGCGAGAGAATGAATGCCAGCAGTGCAAACGCGATGATAATCGACAAAACCACACCGAATCTGGTCCGTAACGTGTTTAAACTTGCCATATAAACTATTTTAATTTATTGTTTCAAAATGAGTGTTCAAAGATAATAAATATATTCTGAAAACCATGATAAACGACCAAATTCTTTCGTCATTTTCCGCATCCGGCATATCGAAAAAACGCACTTGCCCCTCACCGGTCGAAAATATCCCGTAAACTACAACCGTTTCACGCGCGCCAACTCCAACCGGGAACGGGTCCTGCGCAGAATCTTGATCTCAAGATGCTCGAAACGCACGGTTTCTCCGGCCGCCGGCAGCCCTTCATACCGGAAAATGATATACCCGGCCAGCGTTTCGTACTCGTCACTCTCGGGTATGGCAAGCCCGTATTTTTCATTGAGATATTCCACTTCCAATCGGCACGAAAGGACAAATTCCGAATCGCCGACCTGTTTCTCCGTAAGGTCGGGCACATCGTGCTCGTCTTCGATTTCGCCGAAAATCTGCTCCAGAACATCCTCCAAAGAGATAATACCGGCCGTACCGCCGAACTCGTCGATCACGACCGCAATATTGCTCTTATGACGGATGAGCCGCTGCATGAGTGCTTGCAACGGCATCGTCTCCGGGACGTATTGCACCTCCATCAGCACCTCATCGATCGACGTCGGATGCCGGAACAGCGACTTCGAATTGACATAGCCGACGATATTATCGACACTCTCTTTCCAGACGAAAATACGGGAATACTTACTCTCGACAAAACGCGCCGTAAGCGCTTTGATCGAGGTATCATCGATATCGACCGCCTCCATATCGATACGGGGAACCATGCAATCCCTCACGCGCAAATCGGCAAAATCCAGGGCATTCTGAAAGAGTTTGATCTCATTATCCGGTTCATGCTGCGCCTCCGGCTTCCCCGATTCGAACAAGCTGGCCAGATCGGTCCGGTCGAAAATGGGCTCCATCATCGCAACCTTCGGCTTACGCCCCATCAGCCACAAAATCCCCTGGGAAATCCAGGTCGTCAGCTTGGCGATCGGAAAAAGCAGCAGATAAAAGAAATAGATCGCAGGAGCAAACAGGCGGTAATAAAAATTCGGGCTGTTCCGGAAAACGGATTTCGGGAGAAATTCGGCGACGAAGATGATGATGATTGTCGAAACCGCCGTTTCCAGAACGACGGACCCGCCGCGAGCGATCTCCGTCCAACCCACTGCCGCCGCGAGCGAGCGCAACAACAGCGACATATAGAGCGAATAGATAACCAGGGCGATATTATTCCCGACCAGGATCGTCGTGATGTACTGCCCGGGGTGACGGGCAAAAATGTCGGCGATGAAATTGAACAGCCGACTCTGCTTCCGGTCGATCTCCAGTTTCAGGCGGTTCTTGCTCGTAAAAGCGATCTCCATCCCCGAAAAAAAAGCCGAAAGCAACAACATCAGCAGAATTATAAACACCGAAGTTATCATAAGGAACGATCGTTACTTTCTACGGGAGTCAGTTGAATTTTCCGGTCGTTCCCCCGTATCGGCCGGGCCGGTTTGACAGGCTGTTCGGAAACTGCCTCCTTCGCAGCGGAAACATTGTCCGCAACGGGTTTCACCGACGTAGAATCCGCGTCCCGTGTCGGCTCGATATTGACCCACATACGCCCTTTGATTCGGCGAAATTTCCAGTCTTTCAACTGATCGTCCGACTCGAATCCTTCGACGATGTAGGAATTTCCGCTCTCTTCCACGATCTTGGAATCGACGTTAGACCAGATCCGGCGCGTTTTCTCGTTCCAGAACAACTGCTGGGTGTAGAGCTCCTGTCCGTTGGATTTTTTCACTACGACATTTCCTTTGGCTTCCCATAATTTCCGATTCCCGTAATGAATCGCATAGTTAGCCGTTAGCGTAGCATCGACCGCTCCGGTACTGTCCTTCTGATATGTCACGATATCCACGCCCTTGCGAAATTCCTGATAAGGCTCTTTTGCCAAAGAGTAACCTTCCACCAAAGGAGCCGTAAAAACATAGGATTTCCGGCCGTTCTCCGTATTGGTCATCGTCAAATGCTCGCTGTACTCGGTCATCAAAGCCTCATCGTTAGGCTCTTCGGCCACCGACTCCTTGTCGCACGAATATAGCAAGATAGCACTTCCCGCGATGAGAAGTGCTACCTGTGCATATCGTTGAATGCTTCGGAGCATCGTTCGTACAAACTATGTCGCTACCGGGGGCGTACGGTCGTCACGATACCGCGGGCCGGACCGCAGGTAATCGTATAACGTGCACCCTCCATCAATTCGTTGAAGAAGCATTCCTCGGCAGTCGGGAATCCGCGACGGTAGTTTGCTGCCGCATCACGCGCCGTCTGAGCGAAATTGCCGGCATCGGCGTCGTTGGCAAGCAGGTTGGCTGCCTGCGTCATCGTATCGTAAGCGACCCAGAAAATAGCCTGACCCTCCAGTCCGGAGCAAGATGCAGCCGAAGCCGCATAAGCCTGCGCCAGGGCGAAATAAGCCATACCGTTATTGGGATTCAGCGCCTTGGCCTCATTAGCCGCAACTGCAGCCGCCGTAGGATTCTTGGCTGCCAGTTCGGTCATACTCAAACGCACCAGAAGCAATTCTTTCTGAACGGCGTCTTGTTCGGCAGCAATCGCCTCACGCAGGTAAGTAGTCGATTTGGCGAAGTCGCCCCGCTCTTGAAATCCTTGAGCCAGCATCATGGCCGTCTGGGCAGAAGGTTCCATCGCATAATATTTTTCGGCGATCTGAAGGAAAAATTCGGAACTGCACTGCGAACGGGACATCAGCGAAACCGTCTGCTTGAGCAACTCCATATCCTCCGGAGCCGCTTCGATACGCGGACGGAACATCTTCTCCAGGTTCTCGCAATCGGCAGCACCGCTACCCGCAAAACAAGTATCGAACTGTGTTTTCGCCTCCTTTACTCCAGGAGCATCACTCTCGAAAATCGGGGCCAGACGAGCGTACTCATCCAAAACGGCATCCGGATAGACCTCGCCCATCTTATAATCATCGCACAAATTGCTGAAATATACCAATGCGACATCCGGCAGCGCAGCATAACCGCTCTGCAAACCGGCTTCGATCGCCTCCTTATACAACTTGCGCACGCCTTCCCGGTCGGAAGGATTGAAAGTCAGGTATTCACGAGCTTTACGGTCAAGGACATAAGCCGTACCGTAATTGGGACTGGAAGGAAAATACTGTACACGCAGGTCGTAAATCATCATCAGCGAATCGAGCAGAGCTTTTTTCTCATTCAGGTCTTGTGCGCGTTGCACCTTGTTCGAATAAACCTGTGCCCCCCGAATAAAGGTCGCTTCGAAAGCCGAAGGAGCCTCCTGTGCAAGCGTACGGAAATAAACAGCGGCTGCGTCGTAATCGCGGGTATCGACAGCTTCCTTCAGCAGGTTGCTCGTCAGAATGTTTTGCTTACGCTGTTCGGGCGTATCTCCCCACGGAGCGTACCGAGGGTCACTGAAATCCTGGGCGATCGAAGCTGTCGCAGCGAACACCAATACTGCCGACAGCAAAATTTTCATGCGATTCATATTCTTCTTTATAATTTATTTTTTATGTGTGGTTTAATCGTATTTCGGACGAACGAACCAATAATCACCGAACAATGTCACACCCAGCGAAAATTTGCAATAGGTCTGTTTAACCAGACTCACCTGTTCGTTGATCGCCTTGAAACTGCCGCGTCCGCCGACTTCGACACCCAGATCGACCGACGACGCACCCAATATGCCGCCCAACACCGTCAGGGGAATACCGACGCCCAGCGTCACGGCGTATTCATTGACATCCACTCCGCCGAAAGTCTGGTTATAGGTACCATAACGAACTCCGGCCCGGTAGGACCAGCGTTTCAATGCGCTGCGTACATCCGCTTTATTGGGGGTGTATTCGACCCCGAGTTTAACCGTATTCGTGTTCCGGTAAGCCACATCGAAACCGGCTGCGGATTTCTCGACCAACCGAGAATTGCCGCTTCGCCAGTCCTGATAGACGTAATCCGCCCCCACAGCTATTTTAGGCGTGTTGTAATAAATACCTACGGCAACCTGCTGGGGCAGCTTGAGCCCCAGACGATTTCCCATATCCATAGCGACCGTATTGAAAATATCGCCGGTCTGCACCTTCGTCGTCACATTCGGATTCAAGTCGCCGCCGATATCGTAGGTCGCACCGATCGTCAGAATACGCCGACGGTTGCTGATCGGGGACCACTGTACGCCGAACTGTCCCTTAAAACGGGAAACGCTGTAGGTTTCGGTTCCCGTCGCGTCTGCGATAAGACCTCCTCCGGTTATATTCTCCAAAATAGCGGTTTTATAAATCCGCTGAATGTCGCCCCAATAGTACTGGGCAGCTATTCCGATCGAGAATCCGCGGAAGATCTCCCAGCCCAGACCGAGCTTCACCTCCGTCACGTCGCCGTCGCCGTCCCACTGGTACTGCACGCGGCCGATATTACCCCAGATTTCATCGTCGTCCACCTCCTGTTTCATCCGGTAACCGACGCTGCTGTAAGGCGTCAGGCTGAAGCCCAACCCCAAATGCTTGGCAATCGGCAACTGAAACGCAATGTCGTGGAAATTGACCGTATAATAACTTGTATTGAGCGTCTGCCCGTAATATTTCTGGGAATTGTAAAAGCACTGCCCTTCAAGACCGAAATCGAAAAGGAACGACTTGGGGCGCACGGCACTGTAAGCCGCCGGATTGAGCAAATTGACAGCAGCCGCATTACGCATACCGACGCCGACACCGCCCATCGAACGTGTCTGAAGCGTTCCCGGGGTCCGCAGTTCACCCAGACCGTACATCGAATACGGTGAAAAAGCGTTGATACTGCTGGTTTGTCCCCATGCCATGCACGGTACAATGACGGCCAGCGCGAGGCACAGTTTAACGGCGGCTTTCTTCACTTGCATTATACTCTAAAATTCGGTTCAGCCCCAGAAAGACCAAATCACAATGTGCAAATATCGTATTTTTAATTCGTTTAACAAAGAATTTTGCATCCCCGCCGGTAAAAATTATCGACAACGCATCGATTTCCGGAAACAGCCGGGCGATATACCCCTCGATTTCGAAGGCAATGCCGTTCATCACGCCCTGCCGGATCGCCTCGACGGTCGAACGCCCCAAAAGCGTCTGGTCCTCACAGGATTCACACAGGGGAAGCGCCGCCGTATAATCGTGCAAGGCCCGGAAGCGCATCTGTACGCCGGGAGAAATATTACCGCCCCGGAAAACCCCGTCGGCAGAAACCTGATCGATGGTAATGGCCGTCCCGAAATCCACGATCAACAGATTGCGGCCCGGGTAGAGCGACGCAGCGCCGACGGCAGCCGCAAGACGGTCCTCACCCAGAGTTTCGGGCGTAGTGTAACCGTTACGAATGGGAAGAGGAAGTTGCGGTGAGAGCCGCAGACAGCGCCCGATGCGGCGACGCACCAGCGCGACGGTGTCATCGACCGGACCGCGCGTAGTCGCAACAATAGCCTGCGTAATACCGGGATGAGCAGCAAGAATCCGATCTATCACCGCTTCGTCGAACTCTTCCGAACATCCGTCGGAAACGACGGTACCGCCGTCAAATACAGCGTACTTGACCCGCGTGTTACCCATGTCGATCGTCAGGTTCATCGTTGAATTTTTTGCTTCGTTCTTTCCGTCCGGCACGGCCGCTCTCCAAGTTCACTGCGGCACGAATCGTTCACAACCGTCCGGATTTAGTTTTTATAGCAGTTATATACTTTTCGGTTACCACGACCGTTCTCTTGCCGATTTCGGCGGCACCCCACAACCCTGCGGAGCGTTATGCCGTCCTCCGACCCTCTCCCGAGGGAGGAACTTCGGGAAAAAGACGAGGCATATCGGTCGCGTTCGGGCAAGTCCATACATCAAAAATACTCCCCAGCTCTTTCTACAAAGATTTAAGCACCTCGTATCCCGCTGCGACATCCTTAATCCCCCTAACGGTCATCGCCAGGCGATTATTGTGTTGCTTGAGAACAAATCGGTCGGGGCGCTGCGTCACTTTGCGCAAAAGCTCCATGAACGTATCGCTCTTATAGTAAGGCGAATCGTCGTCGCCTACGAAATGGACGATCATCAAGCCGTTTTTGACCTTCACACGCTCCATACCCAGCCGCACGGCCTCCCACCGCAGGCGGACCACATTGAGCAGCTCGGCAGCGGGCCGGGGCAACGGACCGAAGCGGTCGATCAGCTTGGCCTCGAAACTCTTGAGCATCTCCTCGTTGCGGGCCGTATCCAGCTCCCGGTACAAGCGCAGCTTCTCGGCGGGTTGCTGCACGTAGGAGTCGGGCAGCTCGGCCTCGACGTCTATTTCGATCACGCTGTCCGAAATATAGCTCATCTTATCGACCACGCCCTGCTCGGCATCGCCCATGCCGGGCATCTCGAGTCCCTCCGAGCGGAGTTCGGCGATCGCCTCCTGCATGATCTTCTGGTAGGTTTCGAAGCCGATGTCGGCGATAAAGCCGCTCTGCTCGGCGCCCAACAGATTGCCGGCGCCTCGAATGTCGAGGTCCTGCATGGCGATATTGAATCCCGAACCCAGATCCGAGAACTCCTCGATGGCCCGCAAGCGCCGCCGGGCATCCGGAGTAAGCAGCTCGTCGCCGGGCGAAAGCAGGTAGCAATACCCCCGCTGGCTGCCGCGTCCCACGCGCCCGCGCAACTGGTGAAGATCGCTCAAGCCGAAATTCTGGGCATTATTGACGATGATCGTATTGGCATTGGGAATGTCGATGCCGTTTTCGACGATCGTGGTCGAAATCAACACGTCGAACTCCCCGTAGATAAAATCCATAATCAGCTTTTCGAGCTGTTCGGCCGGCATCTTGCCGTGGCCGATTCCCACCCGCGCCCGGGGGCAGAGCCGAGTAACCATACCCTGAAGCGTCATCAGATCCTCCACCCGGTTGTGGACGAAATAGACCTGTCCGCCCCGATCCAGCTCGGCATTGACGGCGTCGCGGATAATCTCCTCCGAAAAGATATGCGATTCGGTAATGATCGGCTGTCGGTTGGGCGGCGGCGTCGAGATGACGGAGAGGTCGCGCGACCCCATGAGCGAGAATTGCAGCGTGCGGGGAATCGGCGTCGCGGTGAGGGTCAGCGTATCGACATTGACGCTCATCTGCGTCAGCTTCTCCTTGGCCGCTACGCCGAACTTCTGCTCCTCGTCGATAATAAGCAATCCCAGGTCGTGGAATTTCACCTGCTTGCCCAGGATCTTGTGCGTACCGATCAGGATGTCGATGCGACCCTCGGCCAGCTCGGATAGGATGCGGGACGTCTCTTTCGAAGACTTGGTCCGGTTGAGATATTCGACCTTCACGGGAAAATCCCGGAGCCGATGCACGAAGGAGCGGTAATGTTGCAGGGCCAGAATCGTCGTAGGCACCAGCACGGCCACCTGCTTGCCGTCGGTCGCAGCCTTGAACGCCGCTCGGATCGCCACTTCGGTCTTGCCGAAGCCCACATCGCCGCAAATCAAACGATCCATCGGCTGATCGGACTCCATGTCCCGCTTGACGGCCTGCGTCGCGGTCTGCTGATCGGGCGTATCCTCCCACATGAACGAGGCTTCCAGCTCCTGCTGCAAATAAGTATCCGGCGAAAAGGCGAATCCCTTGCTGGCCTTGCGCTTGGCATAGAGGGCGATCAGTTCGCGCGAGATGTCCTTGACGGCCTTCTTGGTCGCGGTCTTGAGCTTCTGCCAGGCTCCGCTGCCCAATTTATAGATTTTGGGCGCTTCGCCTTCGCCGCTCTTGTAGCGCGAAATACGGTGCAAGGCGTGCACATGCACGAACAAAACATCGTTATCTTTGTAAATCAACTTGATAGCCTCGTGTACCTTGCCGTTCTCGTTGATCTTGACCAGACCGCCGAAACGCCCCACGCCGTGATCGATATGCACCACATAATCGCCCATGCGGAGCTGATTCAACTCTGCGACGGTCATCTGTTCGTCGCGCTTGATCTCGCCGTTGATCCGATAGCGCTGGTAGCGGTCGAAAATCTGATGGTCGGTATAGAAACAAAGTTTCAGGTCGTGATCGATGAAACCCTCGTGCAGCGTGATCGGCAGAGGGTTGATCTGCGCCTCCTTACGTCCCGACTGGTAGAAAATGTTCTCCAGCCGTTCGAGCTGCGCCCGGTTTTCCGACAGGATATAAGTTTTATAACCGCGCTGTCCGTTGGAAATGATGTCGTCGGCCAGCAATTCGAAATTCTTGTTGAACTTGGGCTGGGGAGCCGTGCGGAACGCGATCGTCGCATCGGCCGGCCGCTCCTTCAGGCTGTCGCGCAATTCGAACAAACGCATCCCGGCCATGTCCTGCAACAACACCTTCCGGCTCACCAGATGGCTGTCGATCTCAGCAGGCTCCTCCATCTCCCCCAGAACCTTGCGGCGCAGATCGTTCACGCGCCGCAGTACGTAATCGGGATCGAAAAACCAGTAAGTCGCCTCTCCCGCAAACGCGGGCAGCGAAATCCGATCCCCGGCAAAACCGTCCAGGTTCGGAACGATCTCCACCTCGTTCAGCCGGTCGGCGGAAAGCTGACTGGAAATCTCGAAGCGGCGGATCGAATCCACCTCCTCCCCGAAAAAGTCCAACCGGTAAGGCTTGCTCTCGGAAAAGGAAAACACGTCGAAGATACCGCCACGCAGCGAATACTGTCCGGGTTCGTAAACGAAATCCACCTTCGTGAATCCCGAATCGACCAACAGTTCCTCCAGCTCTCCGATCGCCAGCCGGTCGCCGACCTTCACCCGCACGGTTTCGCGCCGCATCGAGTCGGGATCGGTCACCCGTTCGGCCAGAGCTTCCGGATAGGTGCAGATAATCCGGTATTCGCCCGCAGCCATTTCCCGACGCAGGGCACTCAACGCCGCCGTCCGCTGCACGACACCCTGCGCATCCTCCGTACCGTAAACGATCGAACGCTTGTAGGAGCCCGGAAAAAAGTAAACCTGCCTTTCGTCGAGCAGGGCGTAAAAGTCGTTGAGCAGGTAGGCCGCCGCATCGCGGTCTTCCGCCACGAAGACGTGCGTACCGCCCGTCCGGACGATCAGGGCAGCGGCATAGACCGAGAGGGCCCCGCCGACCATATCGCGCAGGAGCACGGTCCGCCCCGCCGAATCGTACGCACGACGCATTGCACCGAGAGGCTCCGCTCCGGCGATCAACTGCAAGATATTCGGTTTATTTCCGGGACCCATATTCCGCCCAGCTAACCAGCTAAAAGATGCCCTGCAGAAACCGATTCCGCAAGGCGGTCAAACGATTATTCAACTCCGTGTATTCGTATCGGCCGCAGATCGTACCTGCGACCGAACATGTAAGTCTATCCACTTTCCGCCTCTGTCCGGCTCCGGACTTCGTCCGCCTTCCAGCCAGCAAAAGGGGCCGAATCCCATCCGGCACATCGACCGAGTCCATGCCTCCGCCCCTGCGGCATCCGGTATCTCTAATCCTTATACAGGTCTTTGCCCTCCTTGTCGTAGTAGTGGACATCGACGATACCGACGCTCTGGTCCGCCACGATCTTCAACTGGATCTTATACTTCCACATCCAGCGGCGGCGCAACGACCACAGGCCGTGATTCAAGTAGGTCGAAACGTAAGGGCTGACGCGCAACTTGATATATTTGTGCCCCGCATCCTGGGCCAGATAGGAGATCTTGTTCTCGATCTTCTTGTCGAGCAGAACGGTCGGCTCGATACGCCCCGTGCCGTTGCATGTGGGACAGACATCCGTAACGTCCTGTACGGCGACCGGACGCACCCGCTGGCGGGTGATCTGCATCAGGCCGAACTTGGTCAGCGGCAGCACCGTATGCTTGGCCTTGTCGGTGGCCATCAGCTTGTTCATCTCCTCATAGAGCAACTGACGGTTCGCAGCCTTGTGCATATCGATAAAGTCGATGATGACGATACCGCCCAAATCGCGCAGACGCAGCTGCCGGGCGATTTCGCGCGCAGCGGCCAGATTGACATCGAAAGCAGTCTGCTCCTGATCGTCCTCGGCCTTGGTGCGATTGCCCGAATTGACGTCGATGACGTTCATCGCCTCCGTATGCTCGATAATCAGGTAAGCGCCCCGGCGCAACGACACGTACTTGGCGAAGAGCGACTTGATCTGCTTCGAAATGTCGAAATTGTCGAAGATGGGGACGTTGCCCTTATAAAGTTTTACGAGTTTCTCGCTTTGCGGTTCGATCTGACGGATGTAGTTCTGAATCTCATGGTACATCGCTTCGTCGTCCACGACGATCTGCGAAAAGGCGCCTCCCAACGAATCCCGGATAATGGTGTTGGCCCGGTTCATCTCACTCATCAACTGGGCCGGAGCAGGGTTCTTGCGAATATTTTGCAGGGTCTTCTGCCATTTGTCCAACAGGGAGCGGATATCCTGTTCGATATCGCTGTCCTTGGCCTCGACAGCCGCCGTGCGGATGATAACGCCGAAATTCTTCGGCAAAACGGCGGCTGCAATGCCCTTGAGCCGCTTCTTCTCCTCCGCCGAGCGGATCTTCTGCGACAGGAACACCTTCGACGAAAAAGGCACCAGCACCACGTTACGTCCAGCCAGCGAAATATCGGCCGTCAGACGCGGTCCCTTGGTGGAAATCGCCTCTTTGGCCACCTGCACCATAACGGTCTGCCCCACCTGCAGGTAGGAGCCGATCTTGCCCGACTTTTCGATCGGCGGCTCCAGCTTCATCGCATCCAGGCGGATTCCCCGCTTGCCGGGCTGGTAACTCGCCACCAGCTTCTGCAACGAAGAGAACTGGGAGCCCAGGTCGAGATAGTGGATAAAGGCATCCTTCTCATGGCCGATATTGACGAACGCGGCGTTCAGCCCCGGCATGATCTTGCGCACCTTGCCCAGATAAATATCCCCTACGGCGAATCCCGTCTGGCACTGCTCCTTATTGAGCTCGACCAGCACCTTGTCCTCGCACAGGGCGATCGAAATCTCGGTCGGGTTTACATTGACTATTAATTCTCGGTTCATATATATTTTCGTCCCGCAGACCGCGGCGACGATTCTGACATTATGGGGTTTGCGGCTGTTCGGCGTTCGGGAAGCACAGCCCGGCTTCCATTGTTTTCAACTCGCCTGGTCCGTAGAGGACGATATTGCGGCACATTCCCTTCGCAAAAAGCCTCTTTTGGCTTTTCGGGAGCGGATTCGATATACGGTGATACGTTCACAAACACATCGTCCTCTCCTTCCCGACGATCCGACACATCCCGCCCTGCGAACGGAGCGGGAATCGGAAAACAGGTAAAGCTAAAAGGGCCTCGCACCCTTTTAGCTTTATCTACCTTAATTAGCACTAAGGCGTACTACCTACTTTTTCTTGTGACGATTCTTGCGAAGACGTTTTTTACGCTTGTGGGTCGCCATCTTGTGACGCTTATGTTTCTTTCCGTTCGGCATAACTGTAATTGTTTAAAGTTTCTATTATTTATTTAACTTTTGCCGCAAAACTCTTTGCAGGCTTGAAGGCCGGAATGTTGTGGGCCGGGATCGTAATGGTCGTATTCTTGGAAATGTTACGAGCCACCTTCTTCGCGCGTTTTTTCACGATGAAGCTGCCGAAACCACGGAGATATACATTGTTGTTCTGCGCCAGGGAACCCTTGATGCTCTCCATAAAAGCCTCGACGATAGCCTGGACCTGTACTTTTTCAGCACCGGTACTTTTAGCGATTTCGCTAACGATATCTGCCTTTGTCATACTCTTTATATTTATAAGTTAAACTCTATTTCGGGACTGCAAATATAAGTTTTATTTGATTATATCACAACAAAGTAGAACATTTTTTTGCAATTCACCTCGCCCGCGTCGCGCCGCAGTTCGAAACCCCTTACTCAAATACCGGGCCATAAAACCGCGCTTCGATACCCGGCGGGCCGACCGGAGCCGGACCGTATCGAAGAATATCCGGAAAAAGGCAACGCATTATCAAACAACCCGATAGCCGGAACCGGACACCGCCGCCCGAAAGTTTCGTCCGTCGGGCACAATAAATTGCCCGAAATTCGCATTGTATAATTGGTAAAATCACTATTTTTGTAGAAGATAGGATCCGGTTCGGCAATCCCGGCGGGCAAGCCCGCAACCTTTCACTATCTTTGACATAGTCTTAGATAGAATGCGCCTCGGGAAACCGGGACAGGTTCCCGTTTTCTCCCGGCTTTCACTATCTTTGTTTCAACTAAAACCGCGAATATGGTCAAAATACTTTGGGTGGACGACGAAATCGAACTATTGAAACCCCATGTGCTTTTCCTCCGGGGAAAAGGTTACGAAGTCGATACCTGCAACAACGGATACGACGCGATCGACATGGCGACGGAGGGCAACTACGACCTCATCATCCTGGACGAGATGATGCCGGGTATGACAGGACTCGAAACCCTTCCGAAAATCAAGGAAATACGCCCCACTACTCCGGTCATCATGGTCACCAAGAGCGAGGAGGAGAACATCATGGACAAGGCCGTCGGGTCGAAGATCGCCGACTACCTCATCAAACCCGTGAATCCCAACCAGGTGCTGCTCTCGATCAAGAAGAACGTCCACTCCCAGCAGCTGGTCACCGAACAGACCACGGCCGATTACCGGGCGGAGTTCGGACGCCTCTCCTCGGCACTCCAGATGGCCGACAGTTTCGCCGACTGGTGCAACGTCTATCGCCGGATCACGAACTGGGAGATCGAGCTCTCCGATTCGACCGACCAAAGCATCAAGGAGGTCATCGAATACCAGAAGCACGAAGCCAACCAGGAGTTCTGCAAGTTCGTCCGCAGGAACTACTACGACTGGATCAACAAGCGTGACGAAACCACCCCGGTCATGTCGCATACGCTCATGCGGTCGAAGATCTTCCCGGTGGCAGACGAGAATCCCAAGACCACGCTGCTGCTGATCGACAACTTCCGCTACGACCAGTGGCGCTCGATCAGCCCCCTGCTGCGCGGCTACTACGACATCGCGGCCGACGATTTCTACTGCGCGATCCTGCCCACGGCGACCCAGTACGCCCGCAATGCCATTTTCGCCGGCCTGATGCCGCTGGCCATCGACAAGCTGATGCCCAACAAGTGGCTCAACGACAACGAGGAGGGAGGCAAAAACCAATACGAAGAACAGTTTCTGCAACGGCTGATGACCTCCAGCGGCAAGAACTACAAATACACCTTCGACAAACTGGTGCGCCCCGAGGCGGGCCGCAAGCTGATCGACAACATCCAGCGGATTTACGACGCCGACTTCTCGGTGATCGTCTATAACTTCCTGGACATCCTCTCGCATGCCCGCACCGAAACGGACATCATCCGCGAACTCACCGAGGACGAAGCCTCGTTCCGCTCGCTCACCCGTTCGTGGTTCGAACACTCCGACCTGCTGACACTGCTGCGCCTGCTCTCGGAACGCGGACACACGGTAATCATCACCTCGGACCACGGCACGATCCGCATCGACAACCCGGTGAAGGTGACCGGCGACCGCGAAACCTCGGCCAACCTGCGCTACAAAACCGGCCGCAACCTGGCCTACAACTCCCGCGAGGTATATGAAATCACCCGCCCGGAAGACATCCAGTTGCCGTCGATCAACTTGTCGTCGAGTTACATCTTCGCCTACAACACCGATTTCCTGGTCTACAACAACGACGCCAACCGTTACATACGGTACTACCGCAATACTTACCAGCACGGGGGAATCTCGATGGAAGAGATGCTCGTTCCCTACATCGTACTAAAACCCAAACAATAAATCATGCAGACCATCCACATCGACTCTCTGGACGAATTGCCGCACGCAGCGGCCGCCGTCATAAACGCGCTCGAAGGACGCTCGGTCGTCGTTTTCCGCGGCGAAATGGGGGCGGGCAAAACCACCCTGATCCGGGAAATCGTCGCCCGGCTCGGAGCCGACGACACGGTGACAAGTCCCACTTTCGCCATCGTCAATCAATATACGACCCGCGAAGGGAAGAATATCTATCACTTCGATTTCTACCGGATCAACCGGCTCGAAGAGGCTTACGACTTCGGCTACGAGGAATATTTCTACTCCGGGGATCTCTGTCTGGTCGAATGGCCCGAGAAGATCGAAGAGCTGCTGCCCGAAGAGGTGATGACCGTGCGGATCGCCGTCGGCGACGACGAAGAGCGCACGATCGAAATCGACTGACTCCCGATTCGGCCCAATATCCCTGTATAGTACTTCTCAACACAGACTTCCCGCCCTCCGGCTCCAGCAGGCGAGATCATCCGGCACACGGTTGCAACAGAGAGTGTGTGATCCAGCCCGGCTCGAACGATCGACTGCCGAAACGAATATCGGGCGTAGTAAGTTTCCCCACCCCGCAACGTGAAACGGAAAGGAGTCGGGAACCCGCCGGTCAGATTCGGCTCGCTACACTTTATCATCCTTGCAGCAAATAGGGGGGGGGCAGGCCCAAACGACCGACATTCGAAGCATACGCAGAGGACACTTGTGAACTCTACCATGCAAGGAATAGGAAAACAGAAAGTTAAGTTTGGATTAGCGTTCGGCTTTCACTATCTTTGACATAGTCTTAGATAGGATGCGCCTCGGAAAACCGGGAACAAGTTCCCGTTTTCTCCCAGTTTTCACTATCTTTGGCCCCGAAAAATAAGGGCTTCGAAAAACAGTCGCCCGGAAAAAGCGAAAAATTTGCAAAAAAAGACAACCGCCGCTTTTGACGACAAACACACGACAATGGAAAAATACGAATCGAAACACCAACAGATACTCCGCTCGGCGGAACAGATTTATACGGTCATCAGCCGCTTCGACAATCTCACTCCTGCGGTGCAGGACAAGGTCGAAGAGTGGCGGGCCGACGAAAACAGTTGTTCATTCAAAGTCAAGGGCTTCACCGTCAATCTGCAAATCGTGGCCAAGGAAGCTCCCAAATACGTCAAGATACAGAGCGGCGAAGGCGGCGTCCCCATCGACTTCACCTTCTGGATCCAGTTGCAGCCGGCAGGTCCCTACGATACCCGCATGCGGCTGGTGCTGCACGCGGAACTGAATATGATGATGCGTATGATGATCGGAGGCAAGCTCCAAAAAGCGCTCGACCAAATCGCCGAAGCCATGGCCAAAGCCATGAACGGCAGCGCGATGTAATACCGATGTAATACCGAATACCCAACGAAAAACCCGGTGCGATCTGCACCGGGTTTTTCGTTGATACCCTCGTTCCGGACAATACCGCAGCCTGAAACCGATACGGCAAGGCAAATTATCAGGCTGGAACCGCCTGTCCCGGACAGGCCGCGACATCGGGCCGGCGGAAAAATCGTCCTCTATCTATCCGGCACGAAAAGCGGCCTCTATTTTTCCAAACATTCGAACACCCGGCGCACCGTAGGAAACATCCCTTCGAGCCGATCTTTCAGTTCGGCGGCCGGACACCACGCAGCCACATCGATTCCCTCTTCCCGCTGAGGTTTAAGGGCTCGGCTCGAAGAAACGCGCATTTCGAACCAGTGCGTAGCCTTGAGCTCCCACCGCCCGTGCATATAATAGGCATGCAACGTCCGGCAAAGGAAGCGAACCACCTCCGCACCCACAGCTCCCGTTTCCTCGGCGACTTCGCGCACGGCACATTCCGCCGTACTTTCGCCCGGCTCCACATGTCCTTTGGGCAAATCCCAGCGCCCGTTGCGGTGAATCATCAAATATTCGCCGCGATCGTTCACTACCACGCCGCCCGCAGCCTCGACAGCAGCGAATTCCTGCCGGAAGAGGGAAAACGCCTGCTCGGGATCGGGCGTACAAACCGCAACCTCATTGTGAGTTTCCAGAAAATTAAGTATCTTCGTCCGGGAAATACGCCCGCCCTGCGGAAGATCGACGGCAAAAAAACGTGCCGGCGACGTTTCATCGGTAAAAATCAGAGTTTTATCTGCAAAATATAGATAGATACGCATAAAAATCGCTATTGACAAGCGCAAATTTAAGTATAAATCATATGAAGTAAACCCGATCTCAAATGAAAAATTTATTCCTCTTTATGGCAATTACGCTCGTGGGACTCGGCGGATGCAGCGAAAAGCGCTCCCAGCCCCTCGCTATCGACAACTCGCTCACCCAGGAAGAGATCGCCGCCGGCGTTCTCTCGCCCGAAGTGATGTGGAAAATGGGCCGCGTAGGACTGGCCTCGCTCTCGCCCGACGCCAGTCGGCTGCTCTACACCGTCACCTGGTACAATATGCAGGAGAACCGGGGCGTTACGGCGATCTACGTTCGTGACGCCGCCAGCGGCGAAGTCGCCCAGCTGACCGACTTTTCGTCGAACAACTCCGATCCGAAATGGAATGCCGACGGCAGCAAGATCTACTTCCTGTCCGACCGCAGCGGAAGTTCGCAAATCTGGGAAATGGGTGCCGACGGACAAAATCCCCGCCAGCTTTCGAAACTCGAAAAGGACATCGAAGGGTTCGGCGTAAATCCTGCGGGCGACAAAGTCTTTTATGTACAGGGCGTACAGGTCGCCGACCGCAAGTCGTCCGACATCCACCCGGACATGGCCGAATCGAAAGCCCGCGTTTACGACGACCTGATGTGCCGCCACTGGGACCGCTGGGATGAAGGCGAATACCGCCACATCTTCATCGCGGACCTGACTTCCGGCGGCATCGGGAAGGGCGTGGACATCATCGGCGAAGGTGCGGAGTGGGACACTCCGCTGGCACCCTATTTCGATATGTCCGAAATCGCGTGGGCTCCGGACGGCACCCGACTCGCATACACCTGCAAACCGCTGACAGGTGCGAAATACGCCGTTTCGACCGACTCGGACATTTTCGTCTATGACACGGAGACAGGCGCCACGACCAACATCTGCAAGGGACTCACCCCCATCTCCGGTCACGATGCGGCAGCCAAAACCGAACTGCCTTTCGTCGGCTACGACAAATACCCCGTATTCTCGCCCGACGGCACCAAAATCGCATTCCGTTCGCAGCGTCGTGCGGGCAATGAAGCCGACAAGGAGCGTCTGATGGTCTGGAATTCCGAAACGGGCCTGGTGAAGGAACTCACGAAGAATTTCGACTACAACGCTACCAACGTCATCTGGGACGGCAGCGAAGCGCTTTGGTTCCTCGCGCCGATGGAGGCTACGCACCAGCTCTGCCGCGTGGACATGAACGGCAACGTTTCCGTACTGACCCGGGGCGATCACGACATCAACGCCGTATCGATCGCAAACGGCAAGGCCGTAGCCGATATCTGCACGATCTCTTCGCCCTCGGAGCTCTATGAAATCGACATGAAAGACGGAGCCCTCACGCAGCTCACGTTCATCAACCAGCCGATCCTCGACAAAATCCGCCTGGGCAAAGTCGAGAAACGCTGGGTGGAAACCACCGACGGCAAACAGATGCTGACGTGGGTAATCCTGCCGCCCGATTTCGACCCTGCGAAGAAATATCCGACGCTGCTCTACTGCGAAGGCGGTCCGCAAAGCGTCGTATCGCAATTCTGGAGCTACCGCTGGAACTTCCAGCTCATGGCCGCCAACGGCTACATCGTCGTTGCCCCCAACCGCCGGGGCGTGCCTTCGTTCGGACAGGAGTGGCTCGACCAGATCTCGGGCGACTACTCGGGCCAGAACATCCGCGACTACCTCTCGGCCATCGACGACGTCGCCAAGGAGCCCTGGGTGGACAAGGACCGCCTGGGCTGCGTCGGCGCTTCGTACGGCGGTTATTCGGTCTATTTCCTGGCCGGACACCACGACGGACGCTTCAAGGCTTTCATCTCCCACTGCGGTATCTTCGACTTCGGACGATATCAAGGAAATCCTCGAAGCCGGAGCGAAAGCCGCCCTTGCCGGTGCTGCTTCGACCGTAGAAATGAAAGCCAACTTCGGCCGTGCCCGTAACTACGGCGAACGTTCCGTCGGTTATGCCGACAGCGGTGCTACCTCTTGGAGTTGCATGTTTGAATCGTTCGCACAAGCGCTTTGAGAAATTAAGAATTAAGAATTAAAAATTAAGAAAGGAAAAAAGCTATGGCAGATATGGATGGGTTCAGAGAAGCGAATAATTTCGGCTTCGGACAAACTTCCCAATTCGACAATTTTCATGTAAAAGGTGCGTCTAACTACTCTTGGGGTATGAAAGACCGCCTCTCTCGTATCTTTAACCCGAAAACAGGCCGTGCCGTCATGTTGGCATTCGACCACGGGTTTATCATGGGTCCGACTTCAGGTTTGGAACGTATCGACCTGAATATCGTTCCCCTCGTACAATATGCCGACTGTATCATGTGTACGCGCGGTATCTTGCAGACTTCCATTCCCGCCAACATCAACAAGCCCGTCTGCCTCCGTTCGGATGCCGGTTCTACGATCCTGACGGAATTGAACCGTAACGTTTTGATCGATATCGAAGATGCGATCCGTTACAATGCTTCCGCTATGGCAGTCATGTTCTCTGCCGGCGACGGCGAACAGGAAGCCATCACGGCAGCCAACCTGGTGGAAGCTGTCGATATGGGAAACCGCTATGGCATCCCCGTCATGGGTGTGACGGCTGTCGGCATGAACTACTACGGCGGCATGGTGGCCGGGCTTTCGGCCATTTTCGCCACCACCCACGAGTGCATGGGCTACCCGGTCACCTCCATCTTCGACCCCGCCAGCCTGCCGGACTACGCCAGCTACGACAGCCGTGACTGCCCTCTGTGCAAAGCAGGCCAGCACATCGACGCCCTGGTCAACAGCTTTGGCTATTCGGCCCTGTAAGGAGACCCCCAATACAAAAGCGTCTGCAGAAGCCTCTGCAGACGCTTTTTGTTTGCCCGGGGCACCGGGTCATTGTTTTTTGGGGAACACAAAGGGATTGCAGCGGTATACCGCCACCAGATACAGGGCCATAAAGCACCAGATCACCGGCTCGCACAGGATCACCGCATTGTAGGCAAAGTGGGGGATGAACACCAGCACGAACACCACCTTGCCCAGGAACTCGATGACACTGGAAAACAGCGGCAGCACCTTTTCGCCCAGGCTCTGCAGGGCGTAGCGGGTGGACAGCAGCACCCCCAGCACCGCATAGAAGGGGGAGGTCCAGCGCAGATAGCGTGCGCCGTTTTCCAGCACGAGGGCCTCCGACGAGCCGGACACCATGCGCACCAGCCACTCGGCGCTCACCTGCATCAGCAGCGCCGTCACCACCATGACCACCAGCGAATACAGGTAGATCTCCCGCATGCCCTTGCGGATGCGCTCCGGCTGGCCTGCGCCGTAATTCTGGGAAACGAAGGTGGACGCTGCATTCGCCATGGCGATGAGCGGCATATCCGTGAAGGCAAACAGCTTGCGGGCCGCCGTGTGTCCGGCGATGGTCAGGGTGCCCAGCCCGTTGATGCCGTACTGCAAGATCACCGAACCGGCAGACACGATGCTGCTCATCAGGCCCATGGAGATGCTCTGGCTGAACAGGTCCCAGTACAGCTTGCGGCCCACGTCCAGATGCTTCCGGCCCGGGATGAGGATGCGCACCCGCGCCATGACATAGAGGATGCACAGCACCACTGACACGCCCTGTGCGATCACGGTAGCCACAGCGGCACCGGCCACGCCCAGGCCCATCCCGGCAATGAACCACAGGTCCAGCACCACGTTCAGCGCCGAGCTGAGCAGCAGGAACACCAGCGGCATCACACTGTTGCCGATGGCCCGCAGCAGGCCCGCGCACAGGTTGTAAGCGAACATGACGATGACGCCCAGATCAATGATGATGATGTAGCGGTAGGCATCTTCCAGAATTTCGGCGGGGGTGTCCAGCAGCTCCAGCAGGGGCCGCAGGCCGAAAAAGCCCGCCGTGGTGATGGTCAGCGACGCCGCCAGTCCGATGACCAGCGACCCGGCCACCGTGCGCTTGAGCAGGTCCTCGTCCTGAGCGCCGTAGGCGCGCGCTGCCACGATGGCAAGGCCGTTGCCGATGCCAAGGCCGAAGCCCACCAGAAGCTCGTAGATGGCTCCGCAGGAGCCAATGGCAGCAAGGGCGGTGTCGCCCAGCACGTTGCCCACGATCATGGTGTCCACGGTGTTGTACAGCTGCTGGAACAGGTTGGAAATGAGAATGGGCAGCATGAACAGCACCAGACTCCTGAAGATGGGGCCGTGCATCAGGTCTACATTCATCTGGAAGAGGTTCTTCTTCCGGGACTGGGTCTGGGTCATAGGGTTCCTCCAACTTTATTTTTACCGCAAAACAAGGGGCCGCCCGGAAAGCAGTCCCTTGTTTTGTCGTTTTATGCAGTTGCTTTTTACGAAGAAGCTGCCCGCGGCGGCCCCTCTCGTGAAAAGGCAGTCAGAGCGGCCCGCAGGCCGCTCTGACTGCAAAATCAAAAACATTTTTCCGCTGAAAATTGCCAGAGCGCAAGCGGCGGCAATTCCAATCGTGCTCTTTACAGCTCCTGCGTCTCAAAGCCGTGGCCGGTGAGCACCTCCACGCTGGTAAAGCCTGCGGCCTTGATGGCGGCAGCGGCCTCGTCAAAGCCGTAGGTCAGGCTGGCAATGTCGTGGGAATCGGAGGTGATGATCACCTTGCCGCCCATCTTCTGCCACTCACCCAGCAGCCAGGGGCCAGGGTAGAAGTCCTTGCGGTAGCCGCGGTAAACGCCGCCGGTGCTCACTTCCAGCAGGCAGTCGTTGTCCTTTGCGGCCTGCAGAGCCTTGAGAGCAGCAGCCTTGTAGCGGGGCGACTCCTCGTCGAAGAACTCCCCCTTGGCGTTCAGCTTCTTGATCAGGTCAATGTGGGCCAGAATATCCGGCTTGAGGGCGGCCACCTTTTCCACCTCGGCAAAGTAGGCTTCCACAGCGGCCAGCGGGTCGGCGTCGAAGTCGTCGTTGATGCAGTCCCACAGGTCCTGCGGGCGGAAGTCGATCTCGTAATACTTGCCGGTGTTCTTGCCGTACAGGTGGTGTGCGCTGCCGATCCAGTAATCGTAGCCGGTGCGCTTGTCCTCACTGAGGATGTCCCACTCGATGCCGCACAGGATGTCCACCTTGCCCTTGTACTCGGCCTTGAGCTTGGCGATGGTGGCCTTGTACTGGGCGGTGCGGCTGGGGCTCATGCAGTATTCGCGGTCGCGCTGGGTGTAGCTATGGCCGGTGAAGCCCAGCGTGGTCAGGCCCTGCGCGCACGCAGCACTTGCCATATCCTGCAAGGTATTTTTGCCATCGCACATGGTGGAGTGGCAATGGACACTGGACTTCTTATAATCTGCCATAATTGCTTCACTGCATCCTTTCCTGCTTGACCTTATGGTCAATGACGTGTCGTTTTTCCAGTTCACGGGTCACGTCCTCCACCGTGATGCCGGCGCTGACCATCAGCACCAGAACATGGTAGGCCAGATCACTGATCTCGTAAACGGTTTCTTCCTTGTCCTCTTTTTCGCCTGCAATGATGACCTCGGTGCACTCTTCGCCCACCTTTTTCAGGATCTTCTCCTTGCCCTTTTCAAACAGGTAGGTGGTGTAGCTGCCCTCCGTGGGGGTATCCTTGCGGCCCTTGATGAGGTTATACAGCCCCTGCCAGCTGAACTGCTTCAGCTCCGGGGAGACATACACTTCGTTGAAAAAGCAGCTCTCTGCCCCGGTGTGGCAGGCGGGGCCGTCTTTCACGACCTCTACCACCAGTGCGTCGGCATCGCAGTCGGCGGTAATGGACACCACCCGCTGCACATTGCCGCTGGTCTCGCCCTTGCGCCAGATCTCCTGACGGCTGCGGCTCCAGAATACGGTGCGCCCCTCGGCAATGGTCAGCGCCAGCGTTTCGGCGTTCATGTAGGCAAGGGTGAGCACCTGCTTTGTGTAGTGATCCTGCACGATGGCGGGGATCAGGCCTTTTTCATCAAATTTCAGTTCCATGACGGTTCTCCCTCCCCGAATGGGGATATTGTGTATTTTATCGTATTCAAGATAAAAATGCAAGGGTTTTATGCGTTTTTACAGCCGCATCTCCACACCGTTGGCGTTCAGGTACTCCTTCAGTTCCCGGATGCCCAGCAGCTTCTGGTGGAAGATGCCCGCCGCCAGCCCGGCGTCGATGCCCTTGTGGTGGAACAGCTCCAGAAAGTCCTCTTTTTTGCCCGCGCCGCCGCTGGCAATGATGGGGATGTTCACCCGGGCAGCCACCGCGTCCAGCATTTCAAGGTCGAAGCCGTTGCGCACGCCATCGGTGTCGATGCTGTTCAGGCATATTTCGCCCGCGCCGTGGGCAGCGCACCAGCTGATCCAGTCCAGCGCATCCCGGCCGGTATCCTCACGCCCGCCTTTGGCGAACACCCGGAACTGGCCGTTCACACGCTTCACATCTGCGGAAAGCACCACGCACTGGTCGCCGTACCGCTGCGCGGCGGCGGGGATCAGCCCGGAATCTTTCAGCGCGCCGGAGTTGACGCTTACCTTGTCCGCGCCGCATTTCAGCACCCGGTCAAAATCCTCCAGCGTGTTGATGCCGCCGCCCACGGTCAGAGGGATAAAAATTTCTCCCGCTACTCGGGTCAGGATGTCGGTAAAAAGGGCGCGTCCCTCAAAGCTGGCGGTGATATCGTAAAACACCAGCTCGTCCGCCCCGGCGGCGTTGTACAGCCGTGCCATCTCCACCGGGTCGGCTACGTCCTTGATGCCCTCAAAGTTCGTGCCCTTGACCACCCGGCCATCGCGCACGTCCAGACAGGGGATGATGCGTTTGGTTATCATAAAGACCCCTCTTTCTCAGTCCTGCACCAGCTGCACGCAGCGGGCAAGGTCCAGCGCGCCGGTGTACAGACTTTTGCCCAGAATCGCCGCTGCCGTGCCCATCTGCTGCAATTCCAGCAGCTCTGCCTCGGAGGAGATGCCGCCGCTGGCGGTAAAGGCCACCCCGGGCACCTGGGCCGCTAATTGCCGGTAAAGGCTCAGGTTTGTGCCCTGCATCGCGCCGTCACAGGCAATGTCGGTGTAGATGATGGCGGTGCAGCCGGCTTCTGCCAGCCGCTTACAGAAGGCCACGCCCGGCTCGGCGCTGACCTCCTTCCACCCGTGGATGGCAACATAGCCGTCCTTGGCGTCCACGCCCACGGCAATTTTATCGCCGTATTTTTGCAGCATCCGGGCGGTAAAGGCAAAATCCGTCACCGCCACGCTGCCCAGAATGCAGCGCCCCACCCCGAGGGAGAGATATTTTTCAATGCGCTCCTCGGTGCGGATGCCGCCGCCTACCTCGATGTATAAGCCGCCCTGCTTTGCCAGTGCGGCAATGGTGTCGTAGTTGGAAAGGGTGCCGTCCTTGGCACCGTCCAAGTCCACTACATGAAGATTTTTTGCCCCGGCGGCCACAAAGCTGCGTGCCTGTGCGCAGGGGTCCTGCCCGTAAATGGTCATGCGGTCGTAGTCGCCCTGTGTCAGGCGCACCACCTGCCCGCCGCGCAGGTCAATGGCTGGAAATAGCTGCATACATTATGACCCCTCTCGTGAAAATGCGTTTGGAGCGGCCCGCAGGCCGCGACAAACGCGAAATTAAAAATAATTTTTCCGCTGAATATGCCCAGAGCGCAAGCGGAGGGCATTTAAAATCGTTTTGCTCGGTGACTGAGAGGGCGAGCCCGCTCACAATTCGCTGAACGCCTTGAGAATCCGCAGACCGGTGTCGCCGCTTTTTTCCGGATGGAACTGGGTGCCGTATACCCGCCCCGCCCGCACCGCGCCGGTGACCGGGATGGAATAATCGCTGACGGCAAGGGTGCTTTCGGCGCAGTTTTTGCCGTAGTAGCTGTGGACGTAGTACACATACTCGCCCTCGCGGATGTAGCGGAACAGGGGGTCGTCCTTTACGATGTGCAAGGCATTCCAGCCCATCTGCGGTACTTTCAGACTTTTGTCCGCGAGGTCGGGCCCCAGCGGGCAGACCTCGCCTTTGATAAAGCCCAGCCCGGCGTGCTCGCCGTATTCGTAGCTTTTTTCAAACAGCAGCTGCATCCCAAGGCAGATGCCCAGCAGGGGCTTCTCTTCCGCCTGCTCCTTCAGCACCGGCACAAGGCCGGTGGCGGTAAGCTTTGCCATGGCATCCCCGAATGCGCCCACCCCCGGCAGGATAAGCCGGTCGGCGGCGCGGATGACATCGGCGTCGGCGGTGACCACCGCCTGCAGCCCCAGCTGCTGCAAGCTGGAACGCAGGCTGAACAGATTGCCCACGCCGTAATCAAGAATGGCGATCATACCAGCAGTCCTTTCGTGGAGGGGATCTCGTCCCGGTGTGCCGCATCGATGCGCACAGCTTCGGCCAGCGCGTGGCCCGCGCCCTTGAAGCAGGCTTCCAGAATGTGGTGGGTGTTCTCGCCCGCAAACTGCACAAAGTGGACGGTTGCGGGCACGCAGCGGGCAAAGCCGTACCAGAACTCCTTGGCGCACTCCACGTCAAAATCGCCCACCTTTTCCGTCTGGCAGCGGATGTCCCAGTTCAGGGTGCACCGGCCGGAAAGATCCACCGCGCACAGCACCAGTGCTTCGTCCATGGGCAGGTAGAAGCTGCCGTAGCGGCAGATGCCGCGCATCTCGCCCAGCGCCCGGGCAAAGGCCTGTCCCAGCGCAATGCCCACATCCTCGGTGGTGTGGTGGTAGTCCACCTGTACATCGCCGTGGCAGGTGAGCACCAGGTCAAACCGTCCGTGCCGGGCAAACAGCTCCAGCATGTGGTTCAGAAAGCCGCATCCGGTGTCGATCTCGTAGCGGCCGGTGCCGTCCAGATCAAGGGTCAGCTCGATCTGGGTCTCGTTGGTGTTGCGTTCCAGCGTTACCATGCGCTCTGCCATTGTCACACCTCCAGTATTTTGTCCACGGCGTCCATCAGCGCCTGCATCTGCTCCGGCGTGCCGATGGTGATGCGCAGCCAGTTTTCAATGCGCGGCGCATCAAAATGCCGCACCAGAATGCCGTTTTTCTTTAACTCTTTGTATAGCTTACCACCATTTATCCGCTCTGTGCTGGCAAATACAAAGTTTGCGCGGCTGTCCAGTACGGTAAAGCCCCGGTCGGTCAGCTGCTGCATCGTCCATGCGCGGGTGTCCATAATGGCGGCGCGGGTCTTTTCAAAGTAGGAAGTATCTTCCAGCGCAGCCTGCCCGGTCTTCAGGGTCAGGCGGTTGATGTTGTAGGGGTTCAGGCTGAACTTGACCCGGTTCAGGTCAGCGATCAGCGCCGCATTGCCCATGGCAAGCCCCAGCCGCGCCCCCGCCAGCTGCCGGGATTTGGAGAAGGTCTGCACCACCAGCAGGTTGTCGTATTGGTCGATGAGGGGCACGCAGCTTTCGCCGCCAAAGTCCACATAGGCCTCGTCCACAATGACCACGCTGTCCGGGTTCGATCGCAAAATGCCCTCAATGGCATCCCGGGGCAGGCACAGTCCGGTGGGGGCGTTGGGGTTTGCAATGACAATGGTCTCGTGCAGGCCGTGGTAATCGGCGGGGTCAAGGGTGAAGTCCTCTTTTAAGGGGATGATGTGGGTGGGGATGTGCAGCAAACCGCACCACACGCCGTAGCAGCCGTAGGTGATATCCGCAAAGGCCAGCGGGTGGCTCTCGTCACAGAAGGCCCGCAGCGCAAAGAACAGGTTCTCATCGCTGCCGTTGCCGGGCATGACCTGGGAAGGCTGCAAGCCGAAATGCGCCGCCGCCGTGCGCAGCAGCTGGGCACAGGCGGGGTCGGAGTAAAGGCGCAGCTTTTCCACCTCGGCTTCGCTCACGGCTGCCACCACCCGGGGCGACGGCAGATAGGGGCTTTCGTTGGTGTTCAGTTTGATGTACTGCTGATCCTGCGGCTGCTCCCCGGGCGTGTAGGGGGTGACAGCGGACAGGGCAGGGGAAAGAAAACGGCTCATAATGGTTTCCTCTTACTTCTCATACCGGATGGTCACGCTGCGGGCGTGGGCGTGCAGACCCTCGCGCTCGGCAAAGTCTGCAATGCGGGGCGCAACGGCTTCCAGCGCGTCCCGGGTGTAGTAAATGAAGCTGGACTTCTTGACGAAGTCGTCCACGCCCAGCGGGCTGGAAAAGCGTGCGGTGCCGCTGGTGGGCAGGGTGTGGTTGGGGCCCGCAAAGTAATCGCCCAGCGCCTCCGGCACGTTGCGGCCAAGGAAGATGCTGCCCGCGTTGCGGATCTCGTTCAGCACCCCGAAGGGGTCCTCCACGCAGACCTCCAGGTGCTCCGGCGCGATGATGTTGCAGGCCTCGATGGCCTTGTGCAGGTCGGTGCAGAGGATGATCTTGCCGTTGTCGTCCACGCTGGCACGGGCAATGGCGGCGCGGGGCAGCTGCGGGATCTGTACTTCCAGTTCTGCCTGTACCGCCTTGGCAAGGTCTGCGCTGTCGGTGACAAGCACCGGGCTTGCCAGCTTATCGTGCTCGGCCTGACTTAACAGGTCTGCCGCTACCCATGCGGGGTCACAGCTGCCGTCTGCCAGCACCAGAATCTCACTGGGGCCTGCGATCATATCAATGCCTACTTTGCCAAACACCTTGCGCTTGGCGGTGGCAACGTAGATATTGCCGGGGCCCACGATCTTATCCACCGCCGGGATGCTCTGGGTGCCGTAGGCCAGCGCCGCCACGGCCTGTGCGCCGCCGGTCTTGAAAATTTTAGTTACTCCGGCGGTGGCGGCAGCGGCCAGAATGACCGGGTTCACCTTGCCGTCCTTCCCGGCGGGGGTGGTCATGACGATCTCGGACACCCCTGCCACCTTGGCGGGGATGACGTCCATGAGCACGGTGGAAGGGTACGCCGCCGTGCCGCCGGGCACATAGACGCCGGCCTTTTCAATGGGGGTGTATTTCTGCCCCAGTACGATGCCGGGGCGGTCGTTCATCACAAAATTCTTGTGCACCTGCTGGCGGTGGAACTGCTCGATGTTCTCCGCCGCCTGCCGCAGGGTCTCGAGAAAATAGGGGTCCATGCCCGCAAAGGCTTCGTCGATCTCGGCCTGCGTCACCTGTAAATTTTCGATTGTTGCACCGTCAAATTTCAGGGCGTAGTCCTTTAGGGCATCGTCGCCACGGGCGCGCACGTCCGCAATGATGGCGTCCACCACGTCCTCCACGTTCTTCTCGGCGCGGATGTCCCGGTTCAGAATTTCCTCCGGTTTCAGCTCGTCAAAATTATACAGCTTTATCATTTCTCTTCCTCCTGCTTGTGCAAGGTGTCGCGCAGCTTTTCCAGCATGGTGTCCATCTGCCGGTGCTTGAACTGGTAGCTGGCCTTGTTGGCGATGAACCGCGCCGAGATGGGCATGAACTCGGTGACCACCTGCAAGCCGTTTTCCCGCAGGGTGGTGCCGGTCTCCACGATGTCCACAATGACATCCGAAAGCCCAAGGATGGGTGCCAGTTCAATGGAGCCGTTCAGCTTGATGATATCGATATCCCGCCCCATGGAGGCGTAGTAGCGCTTTGCAATGTTGACGAACTTGGTGGCCACCCGCACCGGGCGGCTGGGGTCGTCCCGGTAGCCCGCCGGGGCGGCTACGCACATCCGGCAGCGGCCAAGGCCGGTATCCAGCAACTCGTACAGGCGTACCTCATTTTTCCTGTCGAAGACAATATATGGAAAGTACCAGATTACTACTTGGCGATCTCCGTATTAACATCCAGTGCTTTCGTCGTACTATACGAGCGTTGGCAGAAAAGGCGGAAGCCAAAGCATCTCCCCAACGAGCCTTTGGTTATCACTGATGAACTGTTGGAGCCCGCCGCAAGCACAGTCATTACTACTGGGCAAGCTTCTATCTCTATGATACAGAGGCGCTTGGGAGTCAGCTACACACGCGGTGCGGAGCTTATGGATCTGCTTGAACAGGTTGGAGTAGTTAGCCCACTCGATAAAAAGAATTCACGTAAAATCTTGCTAACGAGAGAGCAATATAGGCGATATAAGCAAAGCCTTTTTACGCTTTCTAATGTCAGGGCGAGTACTGTAGAGGATGAACTCGCCTGTGTCGATGCTATGGAAGGGCATGACTTTGAACATTGGGGAGCTGATTTGCTCCGGGATCTTGGCTTTACAAAAGTCGAGGTTACACGGGGAAGCGGCGATCAAGGAGTAGATATTCTCGCAGAAAAAGACGGTATTCGTTATGCAGTTCAATGCAAGTGCTATCACAGCCCATTAGGAAACAAGCCCGTTCAGGAGGTCCATGCCGGCAAAGAAATGTATCAGTGTCAGATTGGCGCCGTAATGACAAACCGGTACTTTACCCCTAGTGGCCGAGAAATCGCAGAAAAGACCGGGGTCTTATTATGGGATCGCGACTGGCTGCGAGACGCCATCAACCGACGTCAAATTGGATAAAATAAAAACCGCCCCCGGTGCTACCAACACCGAGGACGGTATGTGCGCAAGCCCCTTAACCACCACAGAAAAGAGAACCAGACAGTGCTACAAAGACACCACCACTGCGCCCTTTTATCTTACCACGAAAGGGCGCTGGTGGCAAGATGAAAGGAGTTTTTATGTCAGAAAGAAAAAATGAGGCCGCATGGATCGAGAGCCGGAGCCGCTGGCAGATCAACGTACAGGACAACGGCATCCGTAAGACCTTCACCAGCGCCCTCGCTGGCCGGCGCGGCAAAGCTGACGCCGAACGGAAGGCAGAGAAGTGGTTGAAGGATCATACAACCTCCGAAAAAACCCGGGTGGATGTGTTCCTGAATCAGTATACCGACTACCTGAAGGAAACCAAGAGCAAGAGCCACGCTTCACAGTACAGTGGTTTTATCCGCCTCTACATCCAGCCCGTCATCGGCGTGTTCCGCATGAACAAGCTTACTGAAGGCGACCTGCAGGCCGTGATTGACCTGGCATATTCCAAGAACAACCTCGCCGATAAGACGCTACGGGATGTCCGGGGCTGTCTCTTGAATTGGCTGAAATGGTGCCGGAAGCGGGGCAAGACCAGTCTGCACCCGGAAGATCTCACTATCCCCGCCGGCGCCAAAAAGTCCGAGAAAAGAATTGTGTCGCCGGACGGCCTGAAAACGCTCTTCTCCTGCAGCACAACGCTGTGGCGCGGGAAACCTACAGAGGACTTCTATATCCACGCTTATCGCTTTGCGGTCCTGACCGGGCTCCGGCCGGGGGAGCTGCGTGCGCTGGAGGACAAAAACGATATTCAAGGCACGAGGGTCACTGTCCGGGGCGCTATCAATGTTCACGATGAGGCCACGCAGGGGAAAAATAATAACGCCCGGCGGACCTTCCAGATGTCAAATCTGGCTACATCTGAGGTTGATGGCCAGAGGGCCATGTTGCGGCAATGTGGAATCGTAACCCCCTATCTGTTCCCTGCTCCGGACGGTGGCCCTATGAAGCATGACCACTTCTATCGTTGCTGGCGGCGTTACTGCACGTCCAATAATATCCCTGTGGTATCGCTCTACGAACTCCGGCACACCTATGTCAGCGTCAACAAAGAGATGCCGGAGGGACTGAAGAAAATGACAATCGGACACAGTCAGGATATGGATACTGAGGGGACCTACGGGCATCAGATGGCCGGAGATTTGGCGAAGGCAGCCGCCTTTACTGAAGAGGCATTTTCTGAAATCATTCCAGCACTTCCAGCCTCTGATGGACTGTCTTCAGATCCTTGGTTGCCTCCAACGCCGTATGCACATCCATCTCCATCAGCTGCGGCAGCGAATATTTCTTCTTTGCTTTATTTTCGTAAAAGATCTGCCATGCTTCTTTTTTATATCTGGTACCACGACACTCTGTACAAGGAATGTCCACATCAGGCAAAAACTGTACATCCAGACTGATCTCGCCGGTTCCGTCGCAGACCGGGCAACGTAATGCTCCGGTATTATAGGAAAAATCGCCTGCCTTATAACCGGCATTTTTCGCATCGGCTGTTCTGGCATAGACCTTCCTCAGTTCATCGTGTACATTAGCATAAGTTGCTACTGTGGAACGAACATTGATTCCAATGGGTGTGGCATCGATAAGCTTCACATGAGAAATGCCTTCCGCCTGAATCGCTTTCACATAAGCCGGTAACTTTCCTCCACTGGTCACCGCCTGCAGTCCCGG
>OGZG01000334.1_pt1 | contig 36089 bp, 27 predicted proteins | sample 1576781 | NCBI WGS metagenome assembly OGZG01 (sample SAMEA3541502, study PRJEB24748) | human gut metagenome | biome: human gut; feature: human-associated habitat; material: faeces | place: China | collected 2012 | reverse complement strand
AGCAGTGGATTTTCGTCTCCTGCCCACTTGATAGAATACGGTGGATTAGACACGCCGGAAAAAAAGCCCCCCCCCTGCCGTTCTTTCAGGCGCTCACTCCGCTCTTTTAATATCCGGCGTGTCTCCGTTTCCGGGCATTCCGGATAAAAATTGAGTACCGCCCGTACATCCTGTCCCTCATCGAGCGCGCGCGCCGCAAAGCGGCTGACCTGGAAAACCGGAATCCCCGAAATACCATAATCCGTAAGCTGCACCTCGCCCTTGTCCTCCGCCAGCTTTCTGCCATCGCTGTAGAGTATCACAGAGGCATCCGCGCGTACTCCGGCGAGCTGTTTAAAGAACTTTTCCGGGCAACGAAGCTGAACCAATGCCGGAAGCGGCTTGATGATATGGTGTCCCAGCCGTTTCGCCAGCTTATATCCGCTTCCATCCGAACCTGTACCCGGTGCCGCCTTGCTGCCGCACGCCAGAATCAGCGTCTCGCCCGAAAAGCTCCCCTGGGACGTCTTCACTTCAAACCGGTGTTTCGCATCTTCGCGCGGCGTGATCGAGAAAACTTCACATTCCGTCACCACCTGAACCGACTCCCACGCAAGTCCCAGACGGAGTGCATCTAAAACAGCGCTTGCCTGCCCGGAATATGGATACAGATATCCGTCCCGTTCCCGCGTCAAAACGCCGAGATCCTCAAAATATTCCAGTGTCATCGGAAGCGTAAACGCCCCAAGCGCCTTCCATGGAAAATCCGGCTGACCACTGCGGTAGCAGAACGGCTCCTGCAAACGGTTTGAAAGGTTACAGCGTCCATTGCCGGTAGACAGGATCTTCTTGCCGACCCGGTCTTTATGTTCCAGCAGAACCACCTGTGCGCCCTCCCTGGCAGCAAAAATGGCAGCCGTCATTCCGGCTGCTCCTGCTCCCACTATGATTACTTTATTCTGACTCATCCCTATTTCCCTTCCTGACCGTTTGCTTCGTACCGTCCATACGCGGACTTTATTCTTTGTTTTTTGACTGTATTATAATCACATCTAACTGCTGAAAGACTCCAGATAGTGAAACACATCCGTCATTGTGTCGAACCAGACTCCTTCCAGCAGTTTTTCCTGTTCTTCCACGGAAAATTCTGAGAGCGGCATATGGGTCTGGAAACAGACTTCGCCGCTTGCTCCGTCAAAGATAAGCAGCATCCCATCCTCCGCCGTCAGACAATAGCCGGATTGTTTCTCCGCCACTTCCGGTTCCGGGTTCAGAACCGCATTATTCTCCGGCATCCGCTCTGACTCATACACGCGCCCCGGTACCGGTTCCGCCCGCCTTGGACGATACCACCAGAGCCCTGCCGCCAGAAGCAGAAGCATTGCAAAACAAAAAAGCGCCGCAAACAGTATTCCCTGATATTTTCTCATAATAAGGATACCTCCTGTTGTGTATCCTTATTATTCACTTTTTTCTAAATTTTAATCATAACTAAATTTCTAACCCTACATCAGATGCAGCTTCCGGCAGATGCGTGTGAGTTTCCGTCCCATCGGCATCGAATACATCTCATCTTCCTCGATACAGTGCAGCTTGATAAGAAGCACGCCATATACCGCGACCGCCACAAGCACCGCCAGCAGCGTTCCCAGCACATTGCTGTGGATCACCAGCGTAACCCCACGGTACACGCCATATGCCGCCGCGCCCATAAATGCTGCGCTGATTGCCGGCAGCAGGAAGGTCTTGACCATCTCCTGGCGGTAACCGAGTGTATTGCGGATCGCGATCGCATTTAAAATGCACATAAAGAGCGCAAATAAAATACTTGCAAATACCATACTGTAGATACCCATATTGAAGATCATCAGCATAATATACAGCGCAATCACGTGTAATGCCAACGAAATCAGGGCGTTCCGCACCGGAACATTCATCCGGTTAAGTCCCTGTAAGATTGCATTGGTAACCGTTGAAAGCGACAGGAAGATAACGGCTGAAGCGCCAATCATCATCATACGGATCGCTTCCGCATTGTTTCCGCCCCGGAATAACAGGTTATTGACCGGTGCTGAAAGTACCGTCAGCCCCACCGCCGACGGAATCGCAATCAGCATAGCAAACCGGATCGCAAGGGCTGTCTTCTCAATCGCCGCCTTTCGATCCTTACGCGCTATTGCACCGGACAGCGAAGGAATCAGCGACGAGGACAGTGAGTTCGCCATCGCAAGCGGGACGTGTACCAGCAGCATATATTTGTTGTTGTAGATACCCCAGAGGGCTAAAAACTCTTTGCCGCGTCCCAGCGACTCCATGCCGTGCGCCATGATACCGTTGTCAATAACCGAGTTAATATTGTAAACACCCGAGCTTACAATAACCGGAATAACGGTAAAGAAGAAGATTCTCGAAATCTGACGGTAGGAATCCACACTACCGCTCCGATCCTTGGCAATCCGCCGTTTTGCCGTCGGACGGTAGAGTAAAAACAATACCAGCACAAATAACAGGGCTGCAAACGCACCGCTTCCTGTACCGATCGTACCGCCAGCCGCACCAAATGCCTGTGCATATCCATCTTTCCCATATACTTTCGCCGTATCCAGTCCCACCTTGAAAAGGACGCTGGCTGCCACCACACTGATAATCGCGTTGACCACCTGCTCCAGGATCTGGGAGATCGCCGTCGGAATCATCGTTCCATGTCCCTGGAAATAACCGCGCAAGACGCCCAGATACGCCATGATCCAGATTGTTGGCGCAAGTGTGCGGAGTGCATACACGCAGAACGGCGTGTTAAACAAGGTCGTCGCAAAAAAGCCTGCAAAATTCCAGGTAATAAAGCATGCCAGACCACCTACGACCGTCGCATAGACAAGCGCCGCCCGCAGAACACGGTTCATATTGCGGTACTGCCCTTTCGCAAGGCGGGCCGCTACCATCTTCGACACCGCCAGAGGCAGACTGTACGATGAAAGGATCAGCATGATATTATATACGTTGAATGCCGTCGAATAATATCCCATGCCCTCATCGCCGATGATATTCGTCATCGGGACGCGGTACAGAATACCGATCAGACGCACAATGATACCGGCAACTGCCAGGATCGTACCCTGAATGACAAAATTTTCTTTCCTCACCGGAACCGCTTCCGGCTTCCGGCTGCTTCCTGACCGGTTACGGCTTCTGCCCGCACTTTCCCGGCTGCCTCCAGCTGCTTCTTCTCTACGTCCTGCCGTGCGCTGCCGGCTGATTATCTCTCTTTCTGTCTCTTCCCGCATTCCGGGTTTTCTTCTACTCCGTCTGTTCTCCATAGAATTCCGCCTTATCCATACGGTCATTCGGAAGGATGCAGACCCAGGTCTTGCCCGGATTCAGCTTGATTTCCTGACCGTCCATATCGTAATACTTTGTGACGCCGTAAGCGCCGTCTTTTTCCCAACGAATCAGAATGCCGTGTCCATTTGTAAAATAATACCCCATCGCCGGTGTATAGACATCAATATTCAGATATTCCGTCGGTTTATAATATTTCCACAAACAGTATTGGAAAATAATATTTTTAACCGCTATCTGTCCGGCATCTCCCATATGCGGACCGCCATACTGATACCGGTAGTACAGCCCGTCCTCCGGGTGATACTCAAACCAGGGATTGCTTAACTGATAACCTGGCACTACTTTGGCCGCTGCGATACCATCCTCAAAGCACACCGGCGCACTCTCCGGCGCAAAAGTATAATGCCCCTCATAGCTCTCCGGGTACGCATCCGCATAACCGCTCGCCTCGATCGCCTGGCGCAGCTTTGGTCCCGATGCATAGGCATTGTGCGGGGTCTTCCGATCCTTGGTCCGGAAATACGCAGATGCCCCATTGCCTTTGATTCCATCTAAATGTTCCATCTGCTCCAGATACGGAAGTGCAAACGTATTCTGCCCATAATGTGCATAGACCGCCTCAAATTCCCTTGCAAAAAAAGTATAGTATGGGCGGCAGCTCCGGACGGAACCGATCCGGTCCAGATCGTCATAGTCCTCTATCAGTGCCATATAGCGGTTCATGCTGCCTTCCACCGGTGCCTCATAGACCACTCCGGCATGGTTGATGCCATACTGCGGAAGCGCCGCCTTGTCATTGCTCATCATGATTGCAAGCGGACGGCGGTTCGCCTTTGCGACATCCGTCCATTCCCCGGTCAGATAACTCTGTATCTTCCCGTCTTTTTCGCAACGTCCCTCCGGCTCTGCTTCTGGCTGCGTTTCGGCCTCCGTCTCTGTATTTAAGGACAGCTCGCGCGTCTCCTCCTGTGTCTCTGCTGCCGTTACCGATATTTCTTTGTGAGCCGAACAGCCTGACAGCCAGCAGACTGCCGTCAGAGTCAGTGCCAGTGCCCTTATTTTCCAACTGCTTTTTTTCATTCCGTACTTCCCCCATCACATCCCCATGTGCCTCATTTCCCAAATGGGGACTCCCCTTCCCCTCCGGTTCTTTTTCCTGCTTTTAGCGCGTATACCCCTTGCCAGCCAGGATTTCCTCCTGTTTTTTCTCCATCACAAGGCGTTCGTCATCTTCCATATGATCGTAACCGCACAGGTGCAGCATACTGTGTGCCACCAGGAACGCCAGCTCGCGCTCCTTAGAATGACCGTATTTCTCCGCCTGCTCGTCAACCTTGTCGATCGAGATCACGATATCGCCCAGAAGAAGTTCGCCCGTCTCCGGGTTAAAATAGTCCTCTGACTGCTCTTCCAACCGTTCAAAATCGGACGGCACATCGTAATCCCCCATCGGAAAAGAGAGGACGTCGGTTGCCCGGTCGATTCCTCGGAATTCCTTATTAATACGATGAATCTCCTCATCATTTGTCAGGACTACATTGACCTCCGCCTCATACGGGCATTTTTCATAATCGAGCGCCGCAACCACGATCTCCTCGATGATCGGACGGTAATCTACCTTCCACTCCCGCTCTGCTTCATATTCGATCTGGATTGTCATCTGTTCTTTCTTCCTCCATCTTTCCGGTCACGCGTCCCGGAACTATTTCTCCGGAAACCGCGGGACGCATCCGCATCTTTTTTCTCATACGCATCGTATGCCTCTACGATCTTCTGTACCAGCGGATGGCGGACTACGTCGCCACTGGTCAGATAGCAGAAACCGATATCGTCAATTTTCTTGAGTACATGAATCGCCGTATCCAGTCCGGACGTAGCTCCGGCAGGCAGATCCTTTTGCGACTGGTCGCCCGTCACGATCACCTTGGAACCAAAACCGATACGTGTCAGGAACATCTTCATCTGTGCCGGGGTCGTATTCTGCGCCTCATCGAGAATGATGAACGCATTGTCCAAGGTGCGACCACGCATGTACGCAAGCGGCGCCACCTCAATCAAGCCCTTCTCAGAATTATGCAGGTAACTTTCTGCCCCCATAATCTGATACAGCGCATCGTAAAGCGGACGCAGGTACGGATCGATCTTGCTCTGCAGATCGCCCGGCAGAAAACCCAGTTTTTCCCCCGCCTCGATCGCCGGACGCGTCAGGATGATCCGGCTTACCTCGCCACTCTTAAATGCCTGTATCGCCATCGACATCGCCAGATACGTTTTTCCGGTACCCGCCGGACCGATGCCAAATACAATCATCTTCTTGCGGATCAGGTCCACGTACTGTTTCTGTCCCATCGTCTTCGGTTTGACCGGCTTGCCCGTGATCGTCCGGCAGATGATATCCTTATCGATCTCGAGAATCTGATCGTCCTTCTCCGTGAAGGACAGCGACAGGGCGTAATCAACATTCTGCTCGGTAACGGTATTGCCGCGCCTGGAAAGCTCTAACAGATTGTTGAACACACTCTTCGCCTGCCGGATCGTCTGCTCCGGACCGATGATTTTCAGCGCGCCGTCGCGTGTGATCATCGTCACGTGCAGCGTCCGCTCAATCTTTTTCAGATACGCGTCAAACTGTCCGCATACATTCCGCTCATGTTCCATCGGAATATCAATCATTGTCTCTATTATGCTCATTCCTTTGCTGTTCTCCTTGTGTCACAACTTGAATCGGCTCCTCCGTCTGAAGCCGTACCTCAAAATGGCAGACTCCGCCATTTATTAGTATTCTACCATCACTTGCCATAATATGTACACCTTTTTCGATCAATTTTTCTTCCGTCTCCTTTTGAAATGCCGCTGACAGCGCCGCAAGCTCTGGTTCTGTATACCTTTTTTCGCAGACAGACGTCTCCCGGTACTCACTCCACCCGACAGAAAGCGGCAGATAAAAATCAAGCGGGAGCCGCAATTTCCGGTACTCCGTCCGGATCGTCCAGGCAGGTTTCATCCGCCTGCTTCGTCTGAAAAATCCCCACCGCTCCGCTATATCGAATGTATGTTCTATCATATCATAAAATTCTGGAATTTTCCAGTAAAATGTGTGTGTTCCTGCTTCCAAAGCAATTCCGTATCGTTTCTTTCCCGTTTCCGTCCGCATTTCCCTCCAGAGCGGAAGCTCCTTTCTCCCGACCCGCTCCCGGATCCCATATATATCCGCATCCGCCCGCACCCGGTAAGAGGAAATTTCTTCGCCTCCATCATCTGTGATCGGCACCGTTCCCGACACCAGAAGCTGCCCCTTTTCCACCGTATCTCCCGCCTGCACAAGCGGGATTCCGCTCCGGACGACTACCGACGTGATCCGCGCGTCTGATGCCGCCGCCAGATCGCACGCCTCGCCGGACTCCACTTTCTGACGGACCGGAACCTCGCTCTCCCGCAGGCGGATGAAAAGGCGCGTCCCATGCAGGCGCACCGACACCCAGGTGATATCTTCAAATGACTCCCGCAGTTCTTCCTCCAGCCTCGCACAGGAAATCCGCTTCTTGGGAATTCCCTCTTCAATCTGCAGCGTCTGGAGGTAATGATTCAGCTCACTTTCGGTATAACGCCGGTTTCCACTCCAGTCGATCTCCCAGACAAATTGTGCCAGAAACAATAATAACAGAAAAAAAAGGACGAAGCTGACCGCCCACCCTTTCCGTTTCCGGTTCCGCCAGAGAAACACCGGCAGTCCACGCTTTTCAACGATATGCAGACGGACTCCCGCTTTTCTTGCCAGTGGCGCACACCGCTTAAAATCGCGGATTTCCATATAAAACAGCAGATTTTCCTGCTCTTTTTTTACCTGCCAGACATTTAAACCTGCCAGTGTACAAAGATTCAGGAATCTCTCCGGGGAGGTGCCGCGCATGTTAAGCCGCACTATCCCATGTAGAAGGTGCCTTACCTTCGCCATACTCATTCCTCACAGCACCCCAAATTCGACAGACACAATCTGCCCCGTGACCCGCAGATTGTCGCGGTCATAATACTCAATCGAAAGCCCTTTCCCCTTGATAGTAAGCCGGATGTTCTTTCCCGTCAGCCGCAGCATTTCGTCGGAAAAAAAGAGAATGCTCCTGTAATTTTCTACCACAGCCGCCCGACTGCCGGTAAAATACAGAAGCATCTCTCCGAGAACGACGTCCTCCGGCAGATGAAGTGCCGAAACGATCGCTTTTTTCTGTCTGCCAAACAAGCGCCTACCGCCTATTTCATTGTTATTATCTAATATATGTAGGAAAGCAGAAACTATGCCGTTTACTATTTTCCCGTCAACCCCACTATCATTTCCAGCATCCGCGGCACACAGTAAATCAACGGCAATGCATACCGCAGGGAAACCACCGGTCCCAGCAGAAGTGTTCCCCAGCAGCCGAGCAGAAGCATCAGCGGAATGATCTCATACGCCCGGTGCTTCCAGACTGCAAATCCTGCCGCAAACAGCATCAGCCAGAACGGAAATGCCTGATTGAGAAGCACCGACAGCACCGGAACCGACTGGAATGCGGGTATCAGTGTTGCCTCCCTCAACCAGTCCGAAAGCGCCTGAAAATGGCTGTTACGCGTGATATGCAGGATATTTAAATTACCTTCCAGGTATGCCCCATCGTATAAAATATAGCTGATCCAGTACTGGCTGTCTCCCATATACCAGTACCCCCAGTTCCCCATCAGAAATGAATCCAGATAAATACCCGGATGGCGCTTCCCGATTTCCGCCCAGGTACGAACGAAGCGTCCTATATCTGCCTGCATCACTTCTGTATGGAATCCATTTTTCACTGGATCCGCATTGACACGGACATACTCACTGAGCGCCTGCGGGTCAATCAGCGTCTCGATATATTCCTTTTCCTCCGGCGTCAATTTCTCCGGAACTTCATGATACATGCGCGCCAGCTGCTGCATCGGCACGCACAGCATCTCCCTCGCATCGCCCTTTCCCACGCCGAACGCCGTTGGAATCGGGCCGGATAAAACATACCATAAAGCTGCCACCAGCAGAGATGCCATAATAAACCTGTTTTTGCAATACACTTTTTTTCGTAGAAACAGGCAGGCTGCCAAGACAAAAAACAGGAAGACATAGATTCCCTGATTCCGGAACAGGCACATAAAAAGCACACTCACAAAAAAGAGTAGCCAATCCCCCGTCTTTCCCACTTTTTTCTGAGAACCTGTTTCGTTCAGATTTTTCTCTTTATCCAGCTCTCTTTCTTTATCCAAATCTTCTTTCTTCTGGCACATTCCCCGCCAAAAATGCTCCGGATCCTCAACTAGACAACACGCTGTATCAAATGACAGCAAGAAAAATGCGCCAAAGAGCACATCTTTCGTCGTGACAAAGGAAAAGACCGTCAGATACGGATTCAGAATCCAGAACATCCACGAAGCAACGCAGAGCCATCGCGGTGCCCGCCGCGCTTTCATCCGGCACAGACACAGGGAAAAGACCGCACTCATAAAAAACGACTGCGACAGCGCATACAGCGCCATCCCTGCCTGATAGGTATGGAACAGACGCCCCGCAATCTTCATGCAGAGTCCCAGATATAGCGTGTGAATTAATGGATGGTGGGTTGTCAGCGGCAGTTTTCCATAAAACTGAAGGAGCTGCGCGGACGCATCGTAAGAATAAATGCCCGGATAAACCGCCAGAAAAACCGGAAGATAGACGCACCAGGAGAGAAACATCCATTTCAGCCATGTCCCCAAATCCAAATTTTTCGCTGCGCGCTGTTTCGATTCCCGTCCCTGGCTTTCCACATCGCGGCTGCTTCCCTGGTCTTCGCAGTCTTTCTCCCTCCGTGCTTGCGTCCGTTTCTGGTAACTGTTCACAGGCAGGAATTTTCCGAACTGAAAATCCCGTATCTCAGGCCAGCCACGCCCCAAAGCATCCAGTCCCACACAAATCGCCCAGACCATCACCGTCATACACACCACCCAGCCCGCCAACTGTCCCAAAAACTGACCCGCCGTCCGGTAAATCAGCTCATTGCGGCTGTAACGGATTCCCAGAAGAATCATTAGCCCCATCAAAATACCCAGCACAAGGCTGACTGCTGCCAGGCGCCGATCCGCAATATATTGTTTCAATCCCTTTCCCCGTCTCTCATTTTCCTGCTTCTCTCTCATGCCCCTCACTCCATCATCCGCCACATCGCATTTCTTCTCTTTCTCCTATTGCACAAAAAAGTCCTGGTTCATATGAAAACCAGGACTTTTGCGTTACTTAATTGTATTTGCGTTTTCTAGCAGCTTCGGATTTCTTTTTACGACGAACGCTCGGTTTCTCGTAATGCTCTCTTTTCCGAATCTCCTGCTGGATACCAGCCTTAGCACAGTTTCTTTTGAATCTGCGTAAAGCGCTGTCCAGACTCTCGTTATCTTTAACGATTACATTTGACATAGCTCACACCTAACCTCCCTCCAGTTGTGTAATAAGTGCATATTAATACAACTGTATGGGTATTTTTTTAGCACTAAAAAGATTATATCATAAAAAAATGATACGTCAACAACATTTTACATTTTTTTATGATTTTTTTATTTTACTTGCTCTGCTACTACTTCTGCCGCTTTTTCAAGGGCTGCTGCAATACCAGACGGATTCTTTCCGCCAGCCTGTGCCATGTTCGGACGGCCACCGCCGCCGCCGCCGACAAGACCTGCGATTGCTTTGATTAAGTTTCCAGCATGTGCACCCTTCTTCATCGCACCGTCAGTTACAGAAGCCATCAGGCTTACCTTGCCATCCAGAGTAGATGCAATCAGGACAACGCCGTCGCCCAGCTTCTCTTTCAGCTGATCGCCCAGATTACGCAGACCGTTCATGTCTACATCCTTAACCTCAACTGCCAGCAGCTTCACGCCGTTTACATCCTGTACCTGGTTCATAACATCGCCCAGAGAGTCGTTCGCCAGCTTACTTTTTAACTTCTCGTTCTCTGCGTGCAGAGTCTTGATCTCCTCTAACATGGACTCAATCTTGCTGCTCAGTGCCGCCGGAGTGGTCTTTGCCAGTTTCGCCGCCTCATGCAGCTCATTCTCTACCTCTTTGTAGTGGTTCATCAAACCGGTGGAGGTCAGCGCCTCGATACGGCGGACGCCTGCTGCAATACCAGCCTCAGAGAGAATCTTGAAGGATGCAATTGTGCCTGTGTTGGATACGTGTGTACCGCCGCAAAGCTCGGTGGAGAAATCCCCCATCTTGACAACACGGACTTTCTCGCCGTACTTCTCGCCAAACAGTGCCATCGCGCCCGTCTTCTTTGCCTCATCCAAGGACATAACATCGGTTACAACCGGCAGGGATGCTGCAATCTCATCATTTACAATCTTTTCAACCTTCTCTATCTCCTCTGGAGTCATCGCAGAGAAATGAGTAAAGTCGAAACGCAGACGGTCACGGGTTACCAGGGAACCAGCCTGCTCTACATGGCTACCAAGTACGGTACGCAGCGCTTTATGAAGCAGATGGGTTGCGGAATGGTTGCGGGAAGTCAGTTCACGGTTTTCCTTGTCAACCGACATGGTTACTTTTTCTCCCACCTCGAACATACCCTTTACTACAACACCGACATGACCGATCTTGCCACCCTGTAAATGAATGGTATCTTTTACTTCAAACACAGAGCCGTCCGGAGCGGTAATCTGACCGAAGTCACCCTCCTGACCACCCATGGTTCCGTAGAACGGGGTTTCCTTGGTGATAATTGTACCAGTCTGACCGTCAGTCAGTGCCTCTACAATCTCATCCTCGGTCGTCAGAACGGAAATCTCGGATTCCGCTGTCAGACGATCATAGCCGATAAACTCAGTTGTAATAGCCGGATCGATGGACTGATATACCGTAACATCCGCGCCCATATAGTTAGTCGTCTTTCTCGCCGCTCTCGCCTGTTCTTTCTGGCGTTTCATCGCTGCGTTGAAGCCGTCCTCATCGATACCGAGACTCTTCTCCTCGAGAATCTCACGGGTTAAATCGATCGGGAATCCATACGTATCGTAGAGCTTGAATGCGTTGTCGCCGGACAGCACTTTTTCGCCCTTCTTGTTCATATCCTCTTCCATATCAGCAAGGATCGCAAGACCCTGATCAATGGTCCTGTTGAACTTATCCTCTTCCTCAGAAAGAACCTTGAAAATCATCGCGCTCTTCTCTTCCAGTTCCGGATAACCATCCTTGGAAAGGTCGATAACGGTGCGGGACAGAGCTGCTAAGAACTCACCCTCGATGCCAAGTTTTTTGCCATGGCGTGCTGCACGGCGCAGAAGGCGGCGCAGAACATATCCGCGTCCCTCGTTGGATGGCATAATGCCATCGGAAATCATGAAGGTGCAGGACTTGATATGATCCGCTACAATACGCAGAGAAATATCGGTCTCATGATCTTTCTGATATTCGGTATGTGCCAGCTCGCAGACACGGTCTAACAGAGCTTTGTTGGTATCAACCGTAAACAGGGAATCTACATCCTGTACGATCACTGCCAGACGCTCTAGACCCATTCCGGTATCAATGTTCTTGTGCTCCAGCTCGGTGTAGTTGCCGTGACCGTCGTTGTTAAACTGGGAGAATACATTGTTCCATACCTCCATGTAACGGTCACACTCGCAGCCTACCGTACATCCCGGTTTGCCGCAGCCGTATTTCTCACCGCGGTCATAGTAGATCTCAGAACACGGACCGCACGGACCAGCGCCATGCTCCCAGAAGTTATCCTCTCTGCCAAAGCGGAAAATACGCTCTGCCGGAATACCCATCTCTTTGTTCCAGATATCAAATGCCTCGTCATCGCTCTCGAACACAGACGGATAGAGGCGATCCGGATCAAGTCCGACAACCTCGGTTAAAAATTCCCAGGACCAGTGAATCGCTTCCTCTTTGAAATAATCACCGAAGGAGAAGTTGCCAAGCATCTCAAAAAAGGTACCATGACGGGCAGTCTTACCGATATTCTCGATATCGCCGGTACGAATACATTTCTGACAGGTACATACTCTTGTTCTCGGCGGAATCTCCTGACCCGTAAAATATGGCTTTAACGGAGCCATACCAGAGTTGATAAGCAGAAGGCTGTTATCATTATGCGGAACCAGAGAGAAACTCTTCATTGCCAGATGTCCCTTGCTCTCAAAAAAGTCTAAGAACATCTTTCTAAGTTCGTTCACACCGTATTTTTTCACGTTGCTTCCTCCTATAGTTACTTCTATTTAAGTAAAATTTTCCTCATTCTTTATATCCTATCATAGGAATTTACATTTCGCAAGAGGTTTATCGGTACAAAAAGTGTGCAAAAATGGGACCCTTACCGCAATTCTATATGCCGCAAAAGTCCCTTTTTCTAATTTTTTCACTACTCTGCCGGAAGATACGATTCATACAAATCCAAAAGCTCATACGCCCGATCCCGCGTCGAATTTGCCAGCGACGCCGTGTACTCGACATTTTCCATCGTGCCGCCCTTGTAGCGCTCCGCCGCCTGTTTCGCCGCCGTATCACGTTCCCGAATCCATCTGCGTTCCCGACCACGCAGCGTGTCTGTCTCCTCGTCTGGAAGCACCGCCATGATTGCCTGATAAATCTGATTTAATTCGGCATCCCAGAGCCGGTACTCATACGCGACCGCCTCCCGCATCGCGTCGGTTGTATTCGCACTTCCCGAATTTTCCAGGTTTTGAATCGTATTCTCGATCTCGCCCAGCCGGTTCCGGTAATCTTCCGCTGTCCGGTCCGAGCCTGCACCTGTCCCGGAGGACGCGCCTCGCGCAGGAGATACAATTCCATTTTCAACCGGGGACACAACCGCCCCTGTATTCACAGAATAATCCGACTCATCGCCCGCGCTCTGCTTCTCTGCCGCCTTAGCAACCGCCCGATTATCTGCACGTTTTTCCTTTTGTTCACCTAAAGACTGGACAGAAACATCTCCTTCCGCCTGCATACAGGCTCTATCTTCTGTCCCCACGCTTTCCGCATGCGTCATTTTTTTAGAAGATGGCTCCGGCGCATCCTCCGCCAGACCATTTTCCGCTGCTTCCGCCGCAAATGGTTCCGCCTCATACATCGCCTCCGGTCCGACCGTCAGGCTTCTCTCACTTCCCGCCTGCTCCCGGATATAACGCCGCGTTGCCGCCGTCGTCACAATCCCCAGCACCAGAATCAGACCGAGGGCAGCGATCATTCCTTTATTTTTCAAATTACTCTCAACCGCCTCTGCTATTCCTGTTCACTTGATAATTTTAAAATAGCACATTTAAGACGGTTTGAAAATAGATGATCGAAAGATGTAAACATATCGTAAGGGTTGTTATAGTAACTGCTCACAGGTAGGAATTTTCTGAACTGAAAATTCCGTACAATACAGTTCCGAATGCAGATTTTGCCGATTTAGAATGCGAAGCATCGGCAAAATCCTGTTACTGGGCACACATGTGTGAGCTGTAACGAGCTATACCCCCGGATCCACCATCAGCTCGTCCCCATCCGCCGCCGAAGTAGCCAAAAAGTCACATCTCTCATTCTCCGGATGCCCATTATGCCCCTTCACCCAGAAAAACGAAATCTGATGGGGTTCCTTGGCAGCGAGCAGGCGCTTCCATAGATCTACATTCTTAACCTCCTCATTTTTGCCGCGTTTCCAGCCCTTTTTGATCCAACCCTCGATCCAGTGCTGGTTAAAAGCGTTGACGAGATACTGGGAATCTGAATAGAGTTCGATCTCGCAGGGGCGGTTGAGCGCCTCGAGACCGGCGATGGCTGCCATCAGCTCCATACGGTTGTTCGTAGTTCGTTTGTAGCCGCCGGAAATCTCTTTCGTGTGCAGTTTTCCTGCCGGATCTACATAGTGAATGACGGTTCCAAATCCGCCCGGACCATCTGGATTGCCGCGGGCGGCGCCGTCTGTGTATATAGTTACTTTCAAGTCAGAAATCTCCTTTATGTCTATTATTGAAGCTTAGCGGTCCCACTTATCGCAGAGCGAGTTGATCTGGTCGGCAAAACGTGCTAAATCTTTGTTCGCCCCGCCCTCGTTATGCATAACAACACGGCGCAGGCGGTCGCAGGCTGCCAGCAGGCGGGCAAATACACCAGCCGCTTTCTTCGTTGCTTCGTTCACTGCCGGTTTCTGAATCGGAATACCCTTCGTAACAGTCACGAAGCATCCCTCTTTCAGGTCGTAGGAACTGCCGGAGAACGGAGCCATCGCATTGATGCCGTAAGTTTCCTTGACCGTCTCTGCAAATGCATCGCACACTGTGTCATCGCCGTGTACCACGAAGACCTGGGACGGTTTTTCCATAAAACTGCCAACCCACTCCAAAAGCCCGGTCTCGTCCGCATGGCCGCTGATGCCCTCGATCTTCTCGATCCGTGCTTTGACCTCGATCGACTCACCGAACAGCTTCACTTCCTCGCGTCCCTCAATAATGCTGCGTCCCAGTGTGCCGACTGCCTGATAGCCAGCAAACAAAATCGTACACTCCGGTCTCCAAAGGTTGTGTTTCAGATGATGGCGGATACGGCCCGCATCACACATGCCGGCTGCCGAGATGATAACCTTCGGTTCCTCGTTGAAGTTGATTGCAACGGAATCGCTGCTGGTGATCGAGAGATGCAGACCCGGGAAAGAAATCGGATTGATGCCCTTTTTTACCAGCTCCTTCGTCTCTTCATTGTAGCAATCCATCATATTGTCCTTGAACACGCCGGTCGCTTCCACCGCCATCGGGCTGTCTAAGTAAACCGGAAATACGCCGTGCCCGGTTACAAGGTTCTTCTCCTTGATAATACGGATGTAATTCAACACTTCCTGCGTTCTGCCGACCGCAAATGCCGGGATCACGACATTGCCGCCCTTATCCAGCGTCTCCTGAATCACGCGGGCAAATTCTTCCACGTGATCGCCTGTATTCTTGTGGAACCGACCGCCGTAAGTACTCTCCATGACAACATAATCCGCCTGACGGATGTACTGCGGGCTGCGGATGAGCGGCTTGTTTTTGTTACCGATATCACCTGAAAATACAATCTTCTTGGAACAATCGTCTTCCTTCATCCAGATCTCGATCGAAGCCGAACCAAGCAGATGTCCCACATCGACAAACCGAATCTCCAGATTGTCATTCAGACGGATAATCTCATTGTAATTGCAGGGGACAAAGTGATGCAGTACCCCTTCTGCATCGTTCATCGTGTAAATCGGTGTCACCTCCGGTTTTCCGGCACGCATGGCTTTCCGGTTTTTCCACTCCGCTTCTGACTCCTGGATATGGGCGCAATCTTTCAGCATGATATCACACAGATCGCAGGTCGCGCGCGTCGCCATAATCTGTCCGCGGAATCCCCTCGCATAGATAAGTGGAAGCAATCCCACATGATCGATATGGGCGTGCGTCACCAACACATAGTCCACATCCGAATACGGAATCGGAAGTTCTGCATTTTCATACTTGTTGATCCCCTGTTCCATACCGCAGTCAATCAGAATATTCAGTCCGCTTGCCTCCAGGAAATGACAGCTGCCTGTAACCTCATGATCCGCACCGATAAATGTAAGCCTCATAAAATCAGCCCCCTGTTCTGTCGTTTATGTTTCCGCATACCCCTTGCGGAAAATGTTTTTGCTATTAGCTTCATTATAACTGATTTCTGACAATTTTGCAATTTCCCCGATAAAGTTTCGATAAAATTTTCATAAAATCACCTTATCTGTCCCACATTCCCATTCCAGACAACGCACCATTTTCCCAACAAGAGCCAGACCTATTCTATTATATAATAATACAGATCATCCCCCCATTGCTGTCATTGATGATTTTCTGCAGCGTATCCTGCAGCTTCACCTGGCAGTCCTCAGTGAGCTGGGAGATCTTGGCCTGAATCCCGTCATCGACGATCTGGGCGATTGATTTTCCAAAAATATTGGTTTCCCAGATGCCTTCCTCACCTTTTCCAGCATTCTCCCGGATGTATCGGATCAAATCCTCTGCCTGCTGTTCATTTCCCACAATCGGCGCGATCTCAGTCTCAATCTGCGCCTTGATGAGATTGATGGACGGCGCCTGCGCTTTCATTTTGACTCCATATTTATTGCCGTGGCGCACCACCTGCGGCTCATCGAGGACGATCTCCCCGCGTTCCGGCGTGACAACCCCATAGCCCTTCTTGCGCGCCTGCGTGAGCGCCACGGATGCCTTTTCATACTCGCTCTGCATCGACGCCAACCGCTTCAAGGTCTGCATCAGCTGGTACTCGCCCTCGATCGGCATTCCCACATACTCGCTGAGGATCTGATAATAATGCCCGTCGTCCAGCTCGACCACCGCCTGAACGCTGCCATCATCCATTTTCATTGATACAATCCGGATCCGGCGGATCGCTTCCCCGGTTTCCTCCGGCAGCGCCAACGCCACATCGCGCATATGTACCGTCCGATCCATCATCCCCCGGACTGCCTGTATGACCTCCGATTTAAGCCAATGGCTGTTTGGCAGAATCTCCAGCCATTTCGGAATCGAAAAATCGATCTCCGTGACCGGGAATTCCAGAAGCACCTGCCCCAGAATCTCCCGGATATCCTCGGCGCGCAGCTGTTCACAGTTGACTGGGAGCACCTGCACCTCGTATTTTTCGGTCATCCGGGCTGCCAGCGCCCGCGTCTCCTCCGAATACGGTTTCTGCGAGTTTAAAAGCACCAGAAACGGCTTTCCCAGTTTTTTCAGTTCCTGCACGGTCTTCTCTTCCGCCGGAACATAATTCTCCCGTTTCAACTCCCCGAAACTGCCGTCCGCCGTAACCACAAGCCCGATCGTCGAATGATCCGTGATGACCTTGCGCGTTCCCAGCTCGGCTGCCGCTGTAAATGGGATCTCCTCCTCATACCACGGCGTCCGCACCATGCGTTCTTTCTCGTTTTCAATATGACCGGCAGCGCCCTCCACCATGAAACCGACGCAGTCGATCAGGCGGACCCGCACCTCCACACCGTCCCCAAGCGAGAGCTTTGCCGCCTCTTTAGGGATAAATTTCGGTTCCGTTGTCATGATCGTTTTCCCCGCCGAAGACTGGGGAAGTTCATCCCGGGCACGCTCGCGGGCATGGACATCTTCCAGCCCCGGAAGGACGAGAAGTTCCATAAAGCGCTTAATAAAGGTCGATTTCCCTGTCCGAACCGGACCAACCACCCCAATATAGATCTCGCCGCCGGTTCGCGCCTGGATATCGCTGTATACATTAAAATGATCCATAAAAATACCCCCTTGGTCTGCTGATACAATGTATTCAGACCATAAGGGGGTTATGAATATTCCCATTTGGAAAGCTCCGGCTCACAGAACATTTTTATTCGCTCAGATAAGCCTTCTTCACTCTCTCATTATTCATCAGTTCTTTCGCATCACCGCTCAGAACGATATTGCCCGTCTCAAGCACATATGCTTTATTGGAAATGGAGAGCGCTTTTTTCGCATTCTGCTCGACCAGAAGAACGGTCACTCCGTCCTTGTTGATTTCCTGGATAATATCGAAAATCTCATTAACATAGAGTGGGGACAGACCCATCGACGGCTCGTCGAGGACGATCAGGCGCGGGTGGCTCATGAGGGCGCGTCCCATCGCAAGCATCTGCTGCTCGCCGCCGGACAAAGTTCCGGCAAGCTGGTTCTTGCGCTCTTTCAGACGCGGGAAACGCTTGTAAATCATTTCGATCGTATCTTCAATTTCCTTCTTGTCATTTCTCGTATACGCACCCATTTTCAGGTTCTGGAGAACCGTCAGGGAAGCGAACACACGGCGCCCCTCCGGCACGTGGGCGATTCCCATTGATACCAGCTTATAGCCCGGTACATGGGTAATATCCGTTCCCTCAAATGTGATATTGCCTGCCTTGGACGGCAGCAGACCCGTGATCGTGTGAAGCGTCGTCGTCTTTCCGGCTCCGTTGGCACCGATCAGCGCTACCACATCGCCCTGTTCTACCTCAAAGGAAATTCCCTTGAGTGCCTGTATCACACCATAATATACCTGTAAATCTTTTACTTCCAGCATTGACATACGAAACTTCCCCCTATTCTCCCAGATATGCTTTGATAACTTCTGGATTGCTGAGTACTTCGCTGGTCGGTCCCTCTGCCAGCATATGACCGAAGTTTAAGACCGTCAGGCGCTCGCAGATACCGGAGACCAGCTTCATATCATGCTCAATGAGAAGTACGGTCATATCAAAATGATCGCGCACGAAACGGATCGTCTTCATCAGCTCTGCCGTCTCATTCGGGTTCATGCCGGCTGCCGGCTCGTCAAGAAGCAGAAGCTTCGGCTCGGTCGCCAGCGCTCTGGCGATCTCCAGCTTTCTCTGCTTGCCGTATGGGAGGTTCGATGCCTTATAATCAAACTCTTTGTCGAGGTCAAACACCTTCAAAAGCTCCATCGCGCGCTCATCCATCTCTTTCTCAACCTTGTAATAGGACGGAAGACGCAGAATGCCGCTCAGCGTAGAATATTTATGATGGTTGTGAAGACCAACCTTTACATTGTCAAGCACGCTCAGCTCCTTGAACAGACGGATATTCTGGAAGGTTCTCGCGATGCCTGCCTGATTGATCTGGATTGCCTTGTGACCGGTAATGTCCTTTCCATCCAGCAGAATCCGTCCGCCATCCGGCTTATACACGCCCGTCAAAAGGTTGAAAATAGTCGTTTTACCAGCGCCGTTCGGTCCAATCAGGCCGTAGAGCTGTCCTTTTTCTATCGTGATGCTGAAATCATCGACCGCTTTCAGACCGCCAAAAGAAATACTTAAATTTTTTACATCCAGCATTGCCATGATTTACGCCTCCCCTTCTGTCTTCTTTTTCCGGAATGATGAAAAGATGCGCCCGCGGACCTCGATCGCCTTCGGACTGGAGGTCAAAAGCATCATTACAATCAGGACGACCGCGTAAATCAGCATACGGTAATTATTGAGGCTTCGAAGCATCTCCGGAAGCAGGGTTAAGATAACCGCCGCGATCATGGAACCACGGATATTTCCGATGCCGCCCAGAACCACAAATACAAGGATCATAATGGACATATTATAACCGAAGCTTTTCGGGGTCGCTGCCAGCGTCGCCAGGTTGTGTGCGTACAGAACGCCTGCCACACCGGCTAAGGAAGCAGAGATGGTAAATGCCATCAGTTTGTATTTCGTGATATTGATACCCACAGACTCTGCCGCAATACGGTTGTCGCGGATCGCCATGATCGCACGGCCTGTCCGGGAATTGATGATATTCAATACAATAAACAGGGTCAGGAGTACCAGGATAATGCCGATCGTAAAGGTCGCCGTCTTCGGTGTACCTGTGATACCCTGTGCACCCTTGATGATCACCTGACCGTCCGCTGCCAGCTTTAAGGAAGCTACATCTTTCATGGAAACGTGGATTCCGTTTCCGTCGATGCCGACGTACAGAACATTGATAATATTTTTAACGATCTCACCGAATGCCAGCGTTACAATCGCCAGATAGTCTCCTTTCAGACGCAGAACCGGAATACCGATGAGGATACCAAATACCGCTGCTACCGCCGCACCGACAAAGAGCGCCAGAATGAAGCGTACCTGGTTGCTTGCGATCAGATTTTTCATGGCATGATTAAAAAATGCACCTGAAAACGCACCCGCACACATGAATCCGGCATGACCCAGGCTCAGCTCACCGAGGATACCAACCGTGAGGTTTAAGGAAACCGCCAAAATCGTATAGGTACAAAGTGGAACCAGAATACCCCTTAAAAGACTGTTTACATGGCCGCCTGCCATCATAATCTGAATCAGAATGTAACAGCCGATTACAATCGCATATGTGATCGCATTCTGAATCCGAATTTTATTTTTATATGCATTCATTTTAAACACCTGCACTTTCTCTTGCTTATTGCAGTTCATGCACCATCTTGTTTTCACACGGCACTTTCCGTTTCAAAAGTCCCCGGCATGAACCATCGTATAATTTTCTCTATTATACTTTCTCCGTCATCTTCTTGCCGAGAATACCGGTCGGGCGGACCAGAAGCACGATAATCAGGACAGAGAATACGATCGCGTCAGAAAGCTGGGAGGAAATATACGCCTTGGCAAGGTTTTCAATGATACCAAGCAGGATACCGCCGATAAATGCGCCCGGGATCGAACCGATACCGCCAAATACCGCTGCCACGAATGCCTTGATACCCGGCATGGAACCGGTGTACGGAGACAGGGACGGGTACGCCGAGCAGAGCAGCACGCCTGCTACTGCCGCCAGAGCGGAACCAATCGCAAAGGTTACGGAGATCGTGCGGTTTACATTGATACCCATCAAGGTTGCCGCACCGCGATCCTCAGAAACCGCCAGCATCGCCTGTCCCATTTTCGTCTTATTGATAAATGCCATCAGGGCAGCCATAATCACGATACAGCTTAAAATCGTCACGATCGTGACACTGGAGATCGAAAGCTTGCCGCCAGCCAGCTTTAATGCCGGTACAGTAATAACTGATGTAAACTGTCTCGCATTGGAACCAAAAATCAGAAGCGCCACGTTCTGGAGCAGATAACTGACACCGATCGCGGTGATCAGAACTGCCAGCGGGGACGCGTCACGCAACGGTCTGTATGCAACTCGCTCGATGGTAACGCCCAGCACTGTACACACAACCACCGAAGCCAGAATACCCACAACCGGAGAACCGCCCATCGTTGTGACAATCGTAAACACTGTGAAACCGCCTACCATGATGATATCGCCGTGTGCGAAGTTCAGCATACGCGCGATGCCATAAACCATGGTGTAGCCCAGTGCAATGATCGCATAGACACTTCCCAGACTGATGCCATTGATTAAATAAGAAAGAAAACTCATATGTATACACCTACCTCTTTGTTTCTACGTTTTCGCATTTCCCTGTACACGCATTTCGCTGCACATGTTTACCTGTGACCGAATTTAGCAGAACAAACATGACCGTCTCGCAGTCCGCAGAAAGCAAACACCCAGTCGTCGTCGCAGGCAAGCATGTGCAGTGAACCGTTTTAAAAAGAAAGCTGTTACTAAATGCCCGGCAGCCATCTGTGCCGCCGGACATCCAGTAACAGTCCCATCAGAGCTACATACATATAGCCGCAACGGTTCTGAAGTTTTTAAATTTTTAATTACTGCATCATCTCATATTTGCCGTCTTTGATCTCTACAGCTTTCGGCGCTTTCTGCGGCTCGCCTTCTGCCGTCCAGTGCATCTCTGTACCGGTCAGACCATCGATCTGGATCTCAGTCATAGCTGTTTTCAGTGCATCGCAGATATCGGAAGTGCTCATATCCGGTGTGATCTCTGCCTTCTCTGCAGCTGCCTTAATTGCATATACGCCGTCGTAAGCATCTGCTGCGAACTGAAGCGGGTCGATGCCGTAAGCATCACGATAAGCAGTTACGAAGTCCTGGCTGGACTCCTCGTCTACGGAGAACGGAGTCAGAAGCATCAGACCTTCTGCTAAGGACTTATCAAAGCCATCAACGCTCAGGATACCGTCCATACCATCACAGCCGAAGAACTGCGGGTGGAAATCTTTATCGTTTGCCTGTTTCAGGATAACAGATGCCTCCTGATAGTAGATCGGCAGGAATACCAGATCAGCGCCGGACTCTTTTGCTTTATCAAGCTGTACGGAGAAATCGGTATTGTTATCAGATGTAAATGCCTCACTGGCTACTACCTCCAGACCCTGATTCGGAGCCTCTGCTACGAAGGACTCGCGGATACCATCGGAGTATTCGCTGGAGCTGTCGTAGATGATAGCGATCTTAGTTGCCAGTTTGTGCTCGCCGATGTACTGAGCGGATGCACGTCCCTGATCCGGGTCAGAATAGCATACGCGGAATGCGTTGTCGCCGGAAATACTCTCAACAGCAGATCCGGACGGAGTCAGCTGGAACAGGTTATCTGCTGTTGTCTCTGCTACAACTGCGATACACGGCTTGGAAGTAACGGTGCCAAGAAGCATCTGCATGTTCCAGTCTTTTAAGGTATTATATGCGTTGATCGCCTTCTCCGGATCATTCTCATCATCCTGGAAGTTGAACGCTACCTGGTAACCATTGATACCGCCAGCCTCGTTGATCTCATTGATTGCCAGCTCAGTACCATTCTTTACAGCCTCGCCGTAAGCGCCAGCCGCACCGGTGATCGGTCCGATGCCGCCGATTTTAAATACTTCGCCGTCAGCTCCCTCTGCGCCCTGTGCGTCTTCTGCTGCTGATTCAGAAGTGCTCGCATTTCCAGAGCCACCGCAAGCGGTCATAGACATCGCCATCATGGCTGCAAGTCCAAGACTAACTACTCTTTTTTTCATAATATTCTCCTCCAATTCTATGCTGCAATGGAATACAACAACTATTTGAATGAGGCAATTATAAATTTTACCCCTCTAATTGTCAATACAAAAACCACTTAAAAAAGAGGGAATTTAGCGGATTTTCGTTTTTTTTCGCTAAATTCTCTCTTTTCCAGATCTCGTAGTTATATTAAGTATTCTTACAGGTTATAGCAAACACTTTTATAAGCTTTTGTCCACCTGACGTGGACACCTGCATTTTCCAGAAAAACATAGTAGATCTCATTGCTATTTTCCCGAATTTAATCACTCAAATTCAGAAAAACGGCTACCGCCTGAATTATCCTTCCCACGGAAGATCGCTCGATTCGATCCGCGGATCGCGCATCATCAGATCCGCCAGCGCCTCTTTCGGAGATTTTCCGTCAAACAGCACCTGATTGACCTGGGAAACGATCGGCATATCGCAGCCGTATTTCTGCGCCAGCAGAAGACCGGCTTTCGCAGAATAAACGCCCTCGACAACCATCTGCACTTCCTTCATCGCCTCATCCATCGTATATCCCTTTCCAATCAGGATCCCCGCCCGGCGGTTGCGGCTGTGCATGCTCGCACAGGTTACGATCAAATCACCGATGCCGGATAATCCGTAGAAGGTCTGCTGTTTTCCGCCCATTGCAATACCCAGACGGGCAATCTCCGCAATTCCGCGGGTGATCAGCGCCGCCTTTGTGTTATCGCCGCATCCCAACCCATCCGCGGTACCGGCTGCCAGCGCAATGACATTTTTAAGAGCCGCGCCAATTTCCACGCCCAGCATATCCGGGCTGGTGTAAACACGGAACACCGGGCTCATAAACACACTCTGCATGAACTCGGCAGTCTTTTTGCGGTGCGCCGCTGCCACACAGGTGGTCGGCAATCCCCGGCTCACCTCCTCGGCATGGCTCGGTCCGGAAAGGACGGCTACCTCCGCCAGCGGAAGTTCCTCCTCGATGACCTGTGACATCGTCATAAGACTCTGCTCCTCGATTCCTTTCGCTACATCCACAACAATCTGACCGTAACGCAGGTATTCCTTCATCTTCGCCGCCGTACTGCGGACATAGACGGACGGAACCGCCATAATCAGCATATCCTTCTCCGCCATCGCGGTGCGCAGATCCGCTGTCATCTGGATCTGATCCGGAAGTACAACCTCCGGCAGATTTTTGTGCCGTCTGGTGCGGCTCATTTCCTGGATCTCTGTATCAAATGCGGACCAGATTGTCACATCGTGTCCATTATTGTTCAGAAGCACCGCCAGGGCTGTGCCCCAGGTTCCGGCTCCGATAATTCCTACTGCTGCCATCCTGATACCTCCCGACCTGCTTTTCTCTCTTCTTCTCTCATGATTTCTTCGCGCCCAGTTTATTTTCTGTGCCGGACAACAGACGCCCAATATTGCTCCGATGGCGCCAGATCGCCATGCACATCAGAATCGCGCCCAGTGCATAGAACTGGATGCGGTTCGGCGTGCTTACCCGGTAGGAACCCATGCTCTCAAAGATCACAAGCTCTGCAAAAAAGGTGATCGACACAAGAATCGAACCAAGCGATACATAGCGGGTCAGGAACACCGTCACGGAGAAAATCACGAAACAGGTCAGCGTAATCCGCAGATCCATCGCTGTCATGATGCCCGCCATGCAGGCAATTCCCTTGCCGCCCTTGAATTTCAGGTAAAACGGGAAATTGTGACCGAGTGTGACTCCCAGACCCGCATACAACGCAAGAAGATCCACGTCCGCATTTCCCTTAAACAGCAGACGGCAGACTGCCATTGCAAACACCGCCTTGAAAAAGTCCCCTAAAAATACGATCGCGCCCGCTTTCTTTCCCATCACACGCAGGACGTTCGTAGAACCGGCATTTCCGCTGCCGTACTGGCGGATATCCATATGATTCGCCTTTCCATACAGATAGCCGGACTGGATCAGACCAAAGATATAGCCAATCACAATACAGATGAGACGTTCCATTATTGATCCTTCCCCTTTCTCTCGCGGATCAGGAATTTTAAGGAAGTTCCCTTGAATCCGAATGCGTCACGGATCTTGTTCTCGAGATACCGTGTATATGAGAAATGCATCAGTTCCTTATCATTGACAAACACAACGAATGTCGGCGGTTTGACCGCTACCTGTGTCATATAGTAGAGCTTTAAACGCTTGCCCTTGTCAGACGGCGGCTGCTGCAGTGCCACTGCCTCTGCCAGGATCTCATTGAGAACGCCGGTTGCAATACGCAGTGTCTGATTTTCGCGCACCATGTCGATCATCTCAAACAGCTTATTCATACGCTGTCCGGTCAGTGCGGATACGAACACGAACTCCGCATACGGAATAAAGGACAGAACGGTCTTAATCTTATTGGTGTACTCATAAATAGTCTTATCGGTCTTATCGATCGCATCCCATTTATTTACCACGATGATAATACCTTTTCCACGCTCATGGGCGATACCGGCAATCTTTGCATCCTGCTCGGTTACTCCCTCTTTCGCGTCGATGACCATCAGAACCACATCCGCTCTCTCAACCGCCGTTACGGTACGGATGATGCTGTAGCGCTCCAGCTCCTCCTTGATCTTGCTCTTGCGGCGCAGACCTGCCGTATCGATAAAGACATACTCGGTACCGTTGCGGACAATCTCTGTATCGACTGCATCGCGGGTCGTACCGGCGATATCCGATACGATGACGCGGTTCTCGCCCAGAAGCTTATTTATAATAGAAGATTTACCTACGTTTGGTTTTCCGACAATCGCCACTCTCGGACGGTCATCCTCTTCCTCGTCGCCGCTTCCCTCCGGGAAATGTGCCACGACTGCATCCAGCAGATCGCCCAATCCCAGACGAGAGGCTGCCGAGATCGCTACCGGATCACCGATACCGAGGTTGTAGAACTCATAGACGTCATTGCCAAATTTCGCCGGATTGTCTACTTTATTGACCGCCAGAACAACCGGTTTTCTCGATTTACGCAGCATATCCGCCACCTTGGAATCCGAATCGGTCATGCCCTGACGCACATCTACGATAAACAGGATCACATCCGCCGTCGCGATCGCGATCTCCGCCTGCTCACGCATCTGGGACAGGATAATATCCTTCGTATCCGGCTCGATACCGCCAGTATCGATCAGAGTAAAAGAATGGTCTAACCAGGTACAGTCCGCGTAAATACGGTCACGCGTTACACCTGGAGTATCTTTTACAATCGAAATCATATCGCCCGCAAGGACGTTGAAAAGGGTGGATTTTCCCACGTTTGGACGTCCAACGACCGCCACCACCGGTTTCTTTTTCATATTTATGCCTCCATTTATTTTCATGCTCCGCAACTGGTTTGTAAATCCACAACTGCTATTTTTATTGTCCAGTTACTTGTTTCATTCATTGTGATGCATTTCACATCCAGACGCTTTCTTTCTGTGTGTCCGAAAGCACGTTTTCCACTGTATTTCCAGCCATCACGTTTCTTTCTCATCCTCCAGATCTAAGTCTTCCTCTTCAAAACAAACGACTTCGTCCGGGGCATCCTAATCCAGGTCTTCCGGCTCATATGCGTACACCTGTACGCCATCCAGATCTTCTTCCTGCCAGTTATCATCCATCTGAGCGGCAAATTCCTCCGGATCCGGCTCATACTCGCCATGCCTGGAGCTTTCCTCCTTCACAGGAGCCAGAATTGCTTCCACAAAATCACGTCCGCTTGATTTTACAATATCCACCGGAACTTGTAAAGCATTTTGTACATCCGTGCGGGTCAGATCATCCAGAAATGTCTCCTCGCCACTTCGGAACATGGCGCTTGGAAGCAGCAGGCGGCTGCCAAGCGGCTGTTCCTTTAACTGTGCAATCAGATCCTTTGCCGTGATCAGCCCCGCCACCGTGATCCGCTCACCAAAGAAGTCATTGCGGATCGCATATACATGTACCTTTTTCCCCGGGAACTGGCGGCACACGCGCTCTACATACTGCTCAATATACGGGGCAGCCAGCCGTCCCGTTGCAATCGAAATCTCCTCCGGACACACCTCGCCAGCCTCGCCCGGATGCAGCTGCTCCAGAGCCTCGGCTATCTCCTCCTCCATCAGGCGAATCATGCCGACCCCATTTTCCAGCTGGATATAGCCATCATAGCGATCCGCTTCCGGAAGCGGGCGCCCGGCGCCCATGTAAAACTCATCGCTGGCGTGAATGAAGTGAATACCGTGTTCCGCATAGATCTTCTTCTGCCATTTCTCTATCAAATCAATGGTATCGCCCAACTGCTCCGGTGTAAACGGCTCAAGCGGATACAGACCATCGCGGTACTTCGAGAGACCGACCGGCACGACCGAAACACTCTGCATCGCCGGAATGTATTTCGTCAGATCACGGATCGAACGGTCTAACTCCGCCCCGTCATTGACGCCCCGGCATAAAACGATCTGACCATTCATCGGGATATCCGCCTCATACAGGCGGTCGATTTTCTGGAGTGCCTCACCGGCAAAACGGTTATGAAGCATCTTGCAGCGCAGCTCCGGATTTGTCGTCTGCACTGAAATATTGATCGGCGCCAGCTTAAACCGGATAATCCGCTCAATATCCTTATCCTTCATATTCGTCAGCGTGATATAGTTGCCCTGCAGGAACGAAAGTCTGGAATCATCGTCCTTAAAATACAGTGTCTCACGCATGCCTGGCGGCATCTGGTCGATGAAACAGAAGATGCACTTATTCCTGCAGGAACGATAATCGCTCATCAGACCATTTTCAAAGGTAATCCCCAGATCCTGATACTCATTTACGATATCCAGTTCCCACTCCTCGCCGTTCTTCTTGCGGACCAGCAGCGTGATCTCCTCGCTGTTTATCTTATATTCATAATCAAAAATATCCTCTATCTCATCTCCATCGATCGTCAAAAGGACGTCCCCCGGCTCCAGCTCCATTTCCTCCGCAATCGAGCCCGGATCGACCGATTTTATCAGATGACCTTTTTTCATTTATAAAATCCTCATTTCAAATATTTTTAAACCCTAAGAATCCAGTATTATATTAACAGTAATCAGCTTTTTTGTAAAGTTGTGCTTCCGGTTCGCAGATGTGGATTTTTGGGGAAGCACGCCAAATATTTGATTTTTTTTGTAATTTTCTCATTTGCTATTGACGTTTCTTATCATAAAATGGTATAAAGTAGTTGTATTATGTCCTGCAAATGGCAGACAAACTTGTACGCTCTGCCCGCATGCATCGAAGGACCTACACTGTTTGGAGGTATAATCATGTCGAATGACTACGTGTTTAATGACACGCTTCCGGTTGCGCCGCTTAAAATTGCCGCACTGGAGAGCTGCCGGGATCTGGCTGAGAAAGTCAACTCCCACATTATCAATTTCCGCCGCAACGATATTGAAGTCCTGAAAAAACGTCAGGAAAATTTACAGTACCGCGGCTATGATGCTGATTCCTACATGCTTGACTGCGCGTGCCCGCGTTTCGGAAGCGGTGAAGCAAAAGGCATCGTCAATGAGTCTGTCCGTGGTACCGATATTTACGCCATGGTCGATGTAACCAACTACAGCCTGACCTACAAAATGAGCGGATTTACCAATCATATGTCCCCGGACGACCATTATCAGGATTTAAAACGTATCATCGGCGCATCCATTGCTACCGCACATCGTGTCAATGTTATCATGCCGTTCTTATATGAAGGACGCCAGCACAAGCGCAGCGGTCGTGAATCCCTTGACTGCGCGATGATGCTCGAAGAACTGATTCAGATGGGCGTAAGCAACATCATTACCTTCGATGCACATGACCCGCGTGTACAGAACTCCATTCCGTTAAGCGGTTTTGATAATTTCATGCCGACCTACCAGTTTATCAAGGCATTACTGAACCATGACAAAACCTTAAAGATCGACAAGGACAACCTAATGGTTATCAGCCCGGACGAGGGCGCTATGTCCCGCGCCGTATATCTGGCAAACAACCTGGGTGTTGACATGGGTATGTTCTACAAACGCCGCGATTACTCCCGTGTTGTCAATGGACGTAACCCGATCGTTGCCCATGAGTTCTTAGGTTCTTCCGTTGAAGGAAAGACCGTTCTCATCATCGATGACATGATCTCCTCCGGCGAGAGCATGCTGGACACCTGCCGCGCCCTCAAAGAGCGCAAGGCAAAACGCGTCGTTGTATGCGCTACCTTCGGTCTGTTCACCAACGGACTTGAGAAATTCGACGAATTTTTCGCAAAAGGTTACCTCGACTGCGTCGTAACCACCAACTTAAACTACCACACGCCGGAACTTCTTAAACGTGACTGGTATGTAGAAGCTGATATGAGCAAGTTTATCGCTGCAATCATCAACTCCCTGAACCATAACGTATCTCTGGAGAACGCACTGACACCGACGGCGAAGATCCAGAAGCTGATTAAGCGGTATAACGAGGGACAGATGTAATGAGAATTGACGGCTGATAAACGGCTGGAAATTTCAAAAAACTCCTGCATACACAGATGAATGTTCATTCTGTGTATGCAGGAGCTTTTTCTAATTAATCTACTCAAACCGCGATTTGCAATTCAATCCATCCCCATCACAAATTCACCTTCTCCCATCCTCTCTCTAAATACCCATTCATCTTCCGTTTCAGCTCCTGATTCTCCTCCGCCTCCAACAGCGGATCTTTATCCATTAATCTCTTCACTTCATCCGAAACTGCCTTCAATATATCTGCATCTGCAAATATATCCGCTAAATGGAATTCGAGATCACCGCTCTGGCGGACGCCAAATAGGTCGCCGGGACCGCGCAGTTTTAAGTCTTCGGAGGCGATGTAGAAGCCGTCATTTGACTTATTGAGAATATCCAGCCGCTTTCCGGCGTCTTCCTCGCCGGAGGCGTTGACCATGATGCAGTAGGACTGATCTTTTCCTCGACCGACACGGCCGCGGAGCTGATGGAGCTGCGCCAGACCGAAACGCTCGGCATTTTCGATCATCATAACGGTAGCATTCGGGACATTGATTCCGACCTCGATGACCGTGGTGGATACCAGCACATGAATCTCATTTGCCGCAAATGCTTCCATGATCGCATTTTTTTCTTTTCCCTTCATCTTTCCGTGCAGATATTCCACCCGGATCGACGGGGACAGGGCGCGGCGCAGCTCTTCGGTGTAATCGATGACGTTCTCTGCCTCCAGCATCTCGCTCGGCTCGACCATCGGGCAGATGACGTATGCCTGACGGCCGGCGCGGACTTCATTTTCGATGAAACGGTAGGCATTCGGGCGAAATTCACGGTTCACGACACAGTTCTTGATCTGCTGCCGGTTTGCCGGAAGTTCATCGATGATGGAAATATCAAGATCCCCATATAAAATAATCGCCAGCGTCCGCGGGATCGGCGTCGCACTCATGACAAGCACATGCGGCTCGCCGCCTTTTTTGCTCAGCATTTCCCGCTGTACCACTCCAAAACGGTGCTGTTCATCCGTGATTACCAATGCCAGATTGTCGTACACCACTTTTTCCTGAATCAGCGCGTGGGTTCCAATCACGATATCTGCCTCATGATTTTCAATCGACTCTCTGGCATGCCGTTTTTCCTTCGCTGTCATCGAACCGGTCAGAAGCACCGGACGATATGTGATTCCCAGCGACGCAAACAATTCGGTCATCGACTCGTAATGCTGGCGCGCCAGTACCTCTGTCGGCACCATCAGCGCCCCCTGATATCCATTTGCCGCCGCCTGCAGCAACGCCAGAATCGCCACAATCGTCTTACCCGAACCAACGTCGCCCTGAATCAATCGGGTCATGATATGCCCGCCGGACAAATCGGCGTACACCTCCCGGATTACCTTTTTCTGTGCCCCGGTCAGAGCATATGGGAGGCGCTCTTCCACCGACGCCATTTCCCCAGAAAACGTAAATGGATATGCGCTCTTTTTATCTTCTTTTTTGTCTTTGAGCAGGCGCACCGACATCAGGAACATGAAAAATTCATCAAACACAAGACGTTTCCGGGAAAACATCAGTTCTTCCCGGTTTGCCGGAAAATGGATGTGCTCCAGCGCATAGTTGATTTCCGCCAATCCGTACTTTTCCCGCAGACCAGCCGGCAGATATTCCCGTTCCATCTGGCGCATCGTGAGGGCTTCCGTGACTGCCTTTGCGATCGTCTTATTGCCAAGTCCCTTCGTCTGTCCGTAAACCGGCTGCATAGACGACACGACTTTCGCATACTGTTCCGGGCGGTAGATCTCCGGCTGCTCCATCGTAAGTCTTCCCCGTTTTTTTACCACACGACCACGGAAAATAAAGCGTTCCCCCGCCTTGAGCGTCCCGCGCAGATAGGGCATATTGTACCATGCCAGCGCCAGTGTGCCTCCGCTGTCCCGCAATCCAGCCGTCGTAACCTGCAGGCGCGCTCCATACCGCACCACATCCGCCGTTTTTGCCAGGATTCCGCCGACTGCCGCGATCGTATCTTCCTTCAGTTCCGCGATCGGCTGCGGTTCCTTAAACTCGTCATAAGCACGCGGATAATAATGGAGCAGTTCTTCCACCGTTTCCACGCCTATTTTTTGAAATAGCTTTGCCGTCTTTTCACCGATGCCCTTGACAGCGGTTATATTCTGCTGTTCCATTTATCTCCTCCTGCTTTTCAGAATATTCTCCGGAAAATCAGCCACGCGGACAGTTACCGGACAAAAAATCCGGGAATACATTGGAATGAAAGAGAGGCAGGACGCAGGGATCTCTCCCCTGACCTGCCTCATTTCATACTTATGAATTATTTTGTTTTATACGTCAAATGTTTTATCTGCGCTATCACATAGAAAATTCATTTTCTCGTTATCTGCATTTTCTCAGCCAATAGTGCAGATTCATTTAACGCATTTCAATCACTTTAAACGACCTAAATCTACTCTACCGAAATCATATAATAGTAAATCGGCTGCCCGCCATTCTGGCATTCAAATTCGCAGGATGTAAATTCTTTGCGGGCTTTCTCACAGAATGCCTCTGCGTCCTCTTCCGTGACATCCTCACCATAATAGATCGTCACAAGCTCAGACTCATCATCTACCATCTTACGAAGTGACTCCATCGCGGTCTCCTCGATATTCTTGCCAACTGCCAGCATGCCGCTGTCGCCGATCCCCATGATATCGCCCTCTGCGATCTCCATACCATCGATCGATGTATTGCGGACTGCGTAGGTAATCTGACCGGTCTTAACGTGGCTCATCTCCTCGGTCATCTGTTCCATATTTTCTTCCGCCGTCAGATCCGGAGCAAAATTAATCAGCGCCGTGATACCCTGCGGAACCGTCTTGGACGGAACTACATATACCTTGGTATCTTCTGACAGGCTCTTTGCCTGCTCTGCCGCCAGAATAATATTTTTATTGTTCGGCAGAATGTAAACTGTCTCGGCATGGACTTTTTCGATTGCTTCCAGCATATCCTCCGTACTCGGATTCATCGTTTGTCCGCCCTCGATGATATAGTCAGCGCCGATACCCTTGAAAATCTCAGAAAGACCTTCTCCGACCGATACGGCGATAAATCCATATTTCTTGCGTGGTTCTTCCTTCTTCTCTTTGGCTTCCTCTTCTGCCTTCTGCTGTGCCGCCAGACGTTCGAAATCTTTGATCAGTTTCTCCTGATGTTCCTCACGCATATTGTCAATCTTGATGCGGGACAGGGAACCGTAGGTCAGTGCTTTCTGAATCGCCAGACCTGGATCGTTTGTATGAACGTGAATCTTGACAATATCATCATCTGCCACAACTACCAGGGAGTCGCCGATCGTGCTCAGATAATCTTTCAGTTCCTGCTCTGTCGTCTCATCCGCCGGTTTTTCTGCATTGATAATAAATTCCGTACAATAACCAAAACGGATATCCGCTGCCTGCGTGCTTCCGGCGCCTGTTGCTGTTTTTGCCGCTCCATTTCCCGATACAGACGGAGTAACTGCCGCGTCGATATCCACGACTTTTCCTTTTAAGCCCTCAATACAGCCCTTGATAACCTGAATCAGACCCTGTCCGCCAGAATCCACTACACCTGCCTCTTTCAAAACCGGAAGCATCTCCGGTGTCTGGCTTAAAACATATTCGCCGTACTCCAATACTTTCTCTGAAAATTCAAGTACGTCCTCGGTCTGCGGTGCCAGTTCTGCCGCTTTATCCGCCATTCCCTTGGCAACAGTCAGAATCGTACCTTCCTTCGGCTTCATAACTGCCTTATAAGCTGTCTCCGTCGCACGGTTAAATGCGTCTGAGAGAACACTCGTCGTAATGACATCTACCGTCTTAATCTCTTTCGTAAATCCGCGGAAGAGCTGTGAAAGGATAACGCCGGAATTGCCTCGTGCGCCACGCAGGGAACCGGAGGAAATCGCCCTCGCCAGCGCCTCCATCGTCGGATTTTCAACGGCTGCCACTTCTCTGGCGGCTGACAGAATCGTCATCGTCATGTTCGTACCGGTATCTCCATCTGGAACAGGAAATACGTTCAGCTCATTGATCCATTCCTTGTTGGCCTCCAGGCCCTTTGCTCCAGCCAGAAATGCATTCTTTAACATCCCGGCATCTATATAATTCATGCCCACAGGGTTTGTTCCTCCTTAATCTATCACTCTTACGCCTTCAACATAAATGCTGATTTTCTCAACCTTCATGCCAGTAAACTCTTCTACTTTATATTTTACACTCTCGATCAGGTTGTCCGCAACGGTAGAGATGCTGACCCCGTATGCCACGATTACGTGGAAATCGATGCTGAGTGCATTGTCCTTGATGGCTACGTTGATGCCGTGTGTCAGGCTTTCTCTTTTAAGCAGTCTTACCAGACCATCTTTCATACTGACAGCCGCCATGCCAACGATACCGAAGCATTCTACTGCTGTCGTTCCGGCGTACATTGCAATTACTTCCGGATCGATCTGGATCGAACCCATTTTATTGTCGATGCGTCCTTTCATATTGACAGCCTCCGTTTCTTTACTTGTTTTTGTTTGATTCGAATTTTATGCCATGATTTTTTACGGGCTGGACATGCGGAGCCGGGGCGGCTCCTGTGTCGACGCGTGGGATGAGTACTTCACGGGCTGGACATGCGGAGCCGAGACGGCTCCTGTGTCGGCGCGTGGGATGAAATATATGCGTCTCTCTACCCCGTCATGCAGCTCGATTCCGCTTCGCTCCATCTCGCTCACGGGCTTCGCCCTATGGATAAAAATGTCTGAAATACGGCTTATGTGCAAGCACAACACCGTTTTTCAGCCTTTTTTATCCGCATGACTCATGGCTTACGCGTATATTATACACCACCCACGTTAAAAAGGAAATAGAAAATAGACATCTGTCGAAAACTTTTTTTATTTTTTTTGGTTTTTCACTTGCATATTTTCCTATTTTCTGCTATTATACCTTTGTTATGGATTTTAATAGGAAGTCCAATGATCGGTTAAGGAGGTGCTACGATGGCTAAGTGTGCAATCTGCGAGAAAGCTGCTCATTTTGGTAATGCAGTGAGTCATTCACATAGAAGATCTAACAAAATGTGGAAAGCTAACGTTAAGTCTGTTAAGGTTAAAACTAATGGCGGAGCTCAGAAGATGTATGTATGTACTTCTTGCTTAAGATCCGGTTTAGTTGAAAGAGCCTAAATCGAGTTTAACTGGCCTCAGGTGTCTGCCTGAGGCTTTTTTCTTGTCCTTAGCATAATGAACGACAAAAAATGTTGGAAATATGCTTTTTGAGCACATTCCAACATTTTATATAAAACCTTTCCTTCAAAACACCTTAAAACAAGTTCAGCAGCGTTCCATACAGCTTCTCATTTCCCATCACCACCAGCGCCAGTTCTTCTTTTGCCTCGCTGAGCTGATAAAAAAGATGTCTCACATCGCGCTCTGTCGAGCGCAGATATCCCATTTCATCATAATAATAGCGCCCATCCAGCCGATGCACCATGCGATCGACTTCTCGCGTATGGCGAGATTGTATTTCTACGGCAGAATCGGATTGCTTTTCCAGTTTTTCCTGCCAATCGGATTTCTGGCACTCATATCCCTGACGGATGTAATCATTCCGCAAATTAGCTGCTTCTGACTCATCATTGGCATAAACCACCGCGACATGGGGATAGCGCCGCATTCCGCGTCCGTGCGGCAGGTGCATCATATTTTGTATAAAATAGGAAAGTTCTGCATTCGCACGGATCCGATTCGTCAGATGGAATGTCTGGATTCCCGGCTGCTCCCCCAAGAGCTTTATTGCACCCAGCTCCAATTCTTCCGGCGAAATCATATCCTCACAGTTACTGGAAAAAATAACCGGACGCGTTTTGCCGATCTCCAGCAAAATTTCCAATGTATTGGGCGACAGAAGGTGTGCCTCATCTACTAAGATCGCGCTGTATGCTTCAATCCTGATTTCCGCTCCCGTTTGAACACTATCCTCCGCCAGGTACTCCACCCGCCGCAGCCGCTCATGCAGCACCTTCCACTCTTTTCCCGCTTCACCGCAGTGGATCATGCACACCCGCTCCCGCCCGGAGAGTTTCATCGCAATATCATATAAAAGCAGCGTTTTTCCCGTCCCCGGAAGCCCGGTAAACCAGAAATATCCCGTCCGGTCTGCCCGGATTTTCTTTAAAATCTGGCGTTCAATATCCCTCTGCTGGTATGTCAGGAAATATTCTTTCTTTAAGAACCGTCCCGGCTCTGTGAGCGGCGAAATCAGGTACAGCTCCGCCTGAAACAAGTCTTCGATATCGCCTAGATAATCAGCACTCTCCTGTTGCAAATCCCGGCAGAGCTGTTCCCAGTCCGCCTCCACAATGCGGTCATGATTCGTCAGACGCACCAGGCGGTTTTGGCTGCTAATATAAGTGTACGAACGAATCGGCTTTCCCAGCGCCGCCAGATAATACCGGTTTTGTATGAGCTGCTTGCGGATCGCCTCATCCGACACCTGTCCGCTCTTTAATTCAAGGTTTAAAATTTGTTCTTCCTTGATCTGAAGCAGATCAAACTCTTTCCCCAGTCTCGGAATCTGAAACGAATAGAAAAAACGCAGTGCGTACACCGCCTGCATATGTCTCTCCAACTCCGAAACAAGCGCTTTCATGCTGTCCAGCTCCCATTCCCGTATTTTCAGAAACACATCCCGCCCCGAAAGCTGTCGTTCCAGCTTTTGAAGGTATTCCGTATTCTGATTTCGGGTAATCGTGTAAATAGAGATTGCTTTCATACCTGTACCGCCTGCGTTCCTTTTCGCCCTTTCCAAACTTTATAGATCC
>OGZG01000321.1_pt1 | contig 36800 bp, 34 predicted proteins | sample 1576781 | NCBI WGS metagenome assembly OGZG01 (sample SAMEA3541502, study PRJEB24748) | human gut metagenome | biome: human gut; feature: human-associated habitat; material: faeces | place: China | collected 2012 | reverse complement strand
CACGTTTTATTGAGGTTGAGCATTATTGTGTAGCTGGCCGTCGGCAGAAGTCGCCAGCACGGCGCTCAGCGGGATCACTTTGGTTTCCGGTGGATAACAGAATCCGGCATCGGCGCAGCCCTGCCAGGTGACGGTGAGGGTGGCGTCTTTCTCCGCCTGCTTCACCGTGACCGGCACGGTCAGGCGCTGGCGGAAAATCTCGCTTTTGCCGTAAAACTCATCTTGATGCCACTCTCCTGCCGGGAGCGCCGGTTCGTCGATCGTCGCCCCGGCGGCGCGAAAGGTAAACTGTTGACGATAAAGATAGTAACCATCCTTGATTTGCCAGCTCAGGTTGACATCGTGCTGTTGCTGCTGAAAGTCAAAGGCGAAGGCCTGGTCAGCAGGCACGAAGTTCGAGCGCCCCGGCGCGTCGAATAACCCGGCGGTGGCTGACGTGCTGCACAGCAGCAGGATCAGCGTAATGATGCGGTAAGCCATGAGAGGTAATCGTTGTCTCCATGAATGACGGGTAGAACCAGCAGTTCAGGGGTTTGATACGGGTGGTGAGACTTCAGGCAATCCAGCAGCGCCTGCTGATGGGCAAGGTCGGTTTTGAGCAGCATCTGAACTTCATACTCCTGCTCGAGTTTCCCTTCCCAGTAATAGAGCGAGGTGGCGCCCGGCAGCAGCGTGGCACAGGCGGCCAGCTTGTCCGCCAGCGCTTTTGCCGCCAGATCCTGGGCGGTCGCTTCATCCGGCGCGGTACAGAGCACAACAACAGCATCAGGCGTAGTCATCATGAACCTCGTATCAGCGAAAAGAGGCACTATAGCACGCAAGATGCGGGGATATTAGCGTCACGATCGGGGGTAGGGGAGGGAAACGGGCAGCGGGCCCGCGCGGGGCCCGCTGCCAGCGGTATTTACAGCATAATCCCGCCAAAGATAAAGCCCAGGATCACGCACAGCGTGATAGCGATAACGCCAGGGATCAGGAAGGCGTGGTTAAAGACGTATTTGCCGATGCGCGTCGAGCCGGTGTCGTCCATCTCCACCGCCGCCAGCAGGGTCGGATAGGTTGGCAGGACGAACAGTGCCGAGACGGCGGCAAACGAGGCGATCGCCGTCAGCGGGCTGACGCCGAGCAGCAGCGCGGCGGGCATCAGCGCCTTGGTGGTGGCTGCCTGTGAGTAGAGCAGCGTGGCGGCGAAGAACAGCACCACCGCCAGCAGCCATGGGTAATTGTGCAGCAGGTCGCCGGCCACGGCCTGGATATCGCTGATGTGCGCTTTAACGAAGGTATCGCCCAGCCAGGCGACGCCGAGGACGCAGACGCAGGCGCTCATCCCGGACTTAAAGGTGCTGGCGTTGAGCACTTCGCCAGTGTCGATTTTGCAGGTGATGCTAATCAGGGTGGCGATGGTCAGCATAAACACCACGATCGCTTCGTTACGCGGCAGCACCGGGTTCTTAATCAGGCCGACGGTATCGCTGATGGCCGTGGCGTAGAACATCACCGCCACGATGCCGATCAAAAACAGGAGGACAGAGCGTTTGGCGTGCGGCTTCAGCTCAAACACCTGGCTGCCGCGCAGTCTAACTTCCCCCTTGGCCAGCCGCTCCTGGTAAATGGGATCGTCTTTCAGTTCGCAGCCGAGGAAGTTGCAAACAATCGCGGTGAGCATTACCGCCAGCAGGGTGACCGGAATACAGATGGCCAGCAGCGTCAGGTAGCTAACGCCCAGCGGCTCAAGGATCCCGGCAAAGAACACCACCGCCGCGGAGATAGGCGAGGCGGTGATCGCTATCTGAGAGGCTACGACCGCAATCGACAGCGGACGAGATGGGCGAATGCCTTGCTCTTTGGCCACTTCGGTGATCACCGGCAGCGTGGAGAAGGCGGTATGGCCGGTGCCGGCGAGTACGGTCATAAACCAGGTCACCAGCGGGGCAAGGAAGGTAATGTACTTCGGGTGGCGGCGCAGCATCCGTTCGGCGAGGCTGACCAGGTAATCCATCCCGCCGGCGACCTGCATGGCGGCGATAGCGGCGATGACCGCCATGATGATTTCAATAACGTCGAAGGGGATCGCACCCGGTTTGATTTGAAAAATAAGCGTCAGGACAAGGACGCCAAGGCCACCGGCAAAGCCGATACCAATGCCGCCGAGCCTGGCGCCGAGATAAATCGCCAGCAGGACAATAACCAGTTCTGCACCAAACATATATGCCTTCCTTGTTTTTTAACAAGTTGATATTGAATTGTTGTATTTTAGTAAAACTAAAAAGCAAAAAAGGCATGTCATCGCTGACATGCCTTTCAATGACTAACCGGAAAGATTACTGTTCGCTTTCATCGGTATAACGCTTCGCTTTATAAGCAGGATGCATCAGGTTTTGCGCGGAGAAAATATCATCCAGCTCCGCCGCCGTCAGCAGCCCACGCTCCAGCACCACTTCCCGCACGCTCTTGCCGGTTTCGGCGCAGATCTTGCCGACGATATCGCCATTGTGGTGGCCGATAAACGGGTTGAGGTAGGTGACGATGCCGATTGAGTTGTAGACGTAGCCTTCACATACCGCTTTATTGGCGGTGATGCCGTTAACGCATTTCTCCAGCAGGTTGTAGCAGGCGTTGGTCAGGATATGTATGGATTCGAACATCGCCTGGCCGATCACCGGCTCCATCACGTTCAGCTGCAGCTGCCCGGCTTCGGAGGCCATGGTCACCGTGGTGTCGTTGCCGATGACTTTAAAGCAGACCTGGTTGACCACCTCCGGCACTACCGGGTTAACCTTCGCCGGCATAATAGAGGAACCCGCCTGCAGCTCCGGCAGGTTGATTTCGTTGAGGCCTGCGCGTGGACCGGAAGAGAGCAGGCGCAGGTCGTTACAGATCTTGGACAGTTTCACCGCCAGGCGTTTCAGCGAACTGTGAACCATAACGTACGCCCCGCAGTCCGAGGTGGCTTCAATCAGATCTTCCGCCGGAACGACCGGTAAGTTGCTCACTTCCGCCAGCTTCTGCACCGCCAGCTGTTGATAGCCGTCCGGGGTGTTGAGGCGTGTACCGATGGCGGTGGCGCCGAGGTTCACCTCCAGCAGCAGCTCCGCAGTGCGCAGAATACTTTTGGTCTCTTCATTAAGCAGCACATTGAAGGCATGGAACTCCTGGCCGAGGGTCATCGGCACCGCGTCCTGCAGCTGGGTGCGGCCCATTTTGAGAATGTCCTGGAACTCCACGGCTTTCGCCTGGAAGCCTTCGCCCAGCTGTTTAATCGCATCGATTAACTTCAGGATGGAGGCATACACCGCGATGCGGAATCCGGTCGGGTAGGCATCGTTGGTGGACTGGCATTTGTTGACGTGATCGTTTGGGTTCAGGTACTGGTATTCGCCTTTCTGATGGCCCATCAGCTCAAGGCCGATGTTCGCCAGGACTTCGTTGGTGTTCATGTTTACGGAGGTGCCGGCCCCGCCCTGGAAGACATCGACCGGGAACTGGTCCATGCATTTGCCGTTATTCAGGACTTCGTCACAGGCGGCGATAATCGCATTTGCCGCACTTTTGGGAATGGTCTGCAGCTCCTTGTTCGCCAGCGCGGCGGCTTTCTTCACCATCACCATGCCGCGCACGAATTCTGGTATGTCGCTGATTTTGCTATTGCTAATGTAGAAGTTTTCAATCGCTCGCAGAGTATGAACGCCGTAGTAAGCGTCCGCGGGAACTTCCCTGGTGCCCAACAGATCTTCTTCGATACGAATGTTGTTTAACATGTGAACCTTCTTTTCAAGCTGCCAATGAATTCACCAAATACACAGAATATCCAGGATTCAGTATATTTTCTGGCCGACGATTATTTCCTTAACCGGCCTGGTGCCCAAGATCATATGCTGATGATAGCGAATATCAGTAAGCTTGATCACTTATTACATCGCGGGTGTGAGAAGATTTATTAATCTGTGAAATGGGTCACCGCTTTCCTATTGCTGGAAAAAATAAGCATTTCCGCTGATTGAAAAGCCGCGCAGCATCCCCATCTTAGTGGGATGCGATCAGCAAATTGATGATTACGGGGGCTGAGCTCAGCGCCCGTTGATGAAGGAGACGCCGGTGCGTTGGATTCCGTTTATTGCCTTTTTTCTTTACGTTTACATTGAGATATCGATCTTTATCCAGGTCGCGCACGTGCTGGGCGTCTTTATGACCCTAATCCTGGTGATCTTTAGCTCGGTGGTAGGGATGTCGCTGGTGCGTAACCAGGGCTTCAAAAATTTCCTGCTGATGCAGCAGAAGATGGCCGCAGGCGAGAGCCCGGCGGCGGAGATGATCAAGAGCGTTTCACTGATTATTGCCGGTCTGCTGCTGTTGCTCCCGGGGTTCTTTACCGACTTCCTTGGCCTGCTGCTATTGCTGCCTCCGGTGCAGAAGCACCTGACGATGAAGCTGATGCCGCATCTGCGCTTCAGCCGGATGCCGGGCGGCGGCTTTAGCGCCGGAACTGGCGGCGGTGAGACCTTCGAAGGAGAATTCCAGCGCAAAGATGAGCAGCGCGATCGTCTGGACCATAAGAACGATCCCCGCGATTAACATCCCCCGGCCCGGTCAGCAGATGCGACCGGGCCGCTTTCTTTCCAGGCCTACACGCTTCCCGTCGCCAGCTTGCGCCTGGGTAAAAACAGCCACAGCCCCGCCAGCATCACCAGCGCGTACAGACTCTTCCAGCCGACCATCGCCAGCAGCAGTAGACAGAGAATGCTGCCCACCACCGCCAATAGCCGATAGCGCCCGCGCAGCAAACGACAGCCGGCCAGCATGCACAGCAGATAGATCATGATGAAAATGCCGTTGGCATAGACGATCAGCGCGTCCAGGTTGATATCGAGCAAATAGATACACAGGGTGCTGACCACGCAGGAGCCCAGCACGGCGTTGAGGGCATTGCGCGGGATCTGCCGTGGCGACAGCCGTGCGAGGTAGCTTTCGGGCTTATGCTGCGCCTGCGACCAGACCAGGCGGGCGAAGCTTTGAATATAGATGTTGAGGCTGGCGAAACAGGCGAGATAGCCGATGACGCAGGCCACCCACAGCGCTTCGACACCGAACAGACGGACCACGATGTTCGGTAGTGACGCCGCCGCCGCCATCTCCTCGCCAAAGGCGTGGAAGTGCAGCACCAGCACGGTACAGGCCCAGTAGACCGAACCGGCAAGCAGCAGGCCTATCATCAGCGCCCTGGGGAAGTCACGCTCGGGATGTTTAAACTCCGAGGCCAGGTGAGCAAAAGCTTCCAGACCGACAAAGCACCAGAACATGACCGATAGCGCGGAGAAGAGCTGACCATGGTCGATCTCCGTCAGGGCGGGGAAGGGGATCTGCGCCGGGCTTATCCCGCCACGCCACCAGACGGCGACGATCAGCGCCACAATCAGCACGGCAACCAGCGTCTGCAGGTTGGCGCTGGAGCTGGCGCCACGTGAACCGATCCACCAGACGATGGCCAGGGTGCCCAGCTCCGCCAACAGTAGCTGCGCATCATGCCAGCCGAACAGCGCCTGGCCGAAGCCGGTGGCGATGTGCAGCGCGGCGGGGAGTCCGACCGGGATAACGGATAAAAACAGCCAGCCGGTGACGCTGGCCAGACGTGGGCCAAATGCCATATCGACAAAGTGGGCCACGCCGCCCGCGCTGGGAAAATGGCGGCCCAGCAGGGCAAAGACGATGGCAATCGGGAAAACAAGGAGAATGAGCAGCGGCCATGCCCACAGACTGTTATCGCCAGCGACCAGCGCCGCCAGCGCCGGGACGGCGAAGACGCCGGTACCCAGCAATGAGGTGGAAAGTAATCCGACTCCCTGTCCCAGTCCCAACTCCTGTTTTAAACCACTCATGATTCCATCCTGCGCCAGTGAAAAAAAAGAGAGTATCACAATCGCTTTTCCTTATGACGCATTGGCCGATAGCGCTGCTTTTTGCGCGCTAGCGCAAAGGTAAAAATTTTTTTTGATTTTGCCCTTGAAGCGGGAAATGGCCACCCCCATCTCTCTCTGCACTAGCCGGTAAACCGCGTTCGGCCCGGCGTCACCCATAACTGATAATGACTTTCTCGAAGGAGAGCTATCAATGAGTATTCGTCCGTTACATGATCGTGTGATCGTCAAACGTAAAGAAGTTGAAACCAAATCTGCAGGCGGCATCGTTCTGACCGGTTCTGCGGCAGCTAAATCAACTCGTGGCGAAATCATCGCTGTCGGTAAAGGCCGCATTCTGGAAAACGGAACTGTGCAGCCGCTGGACGTTAAAGTTGGTGACATCGTGATTTTCAACGATGGCTACGGCGTGAAGTCTGAGAAGATCGACAACGAAGAAGTGCTGATCATGTCCGAAAGCGACATCCTGGCAATTGTTGAAGCGTAATTCGCACGACCCTGAACGAATTTGAGGAATAAAAGAAATGGCAGCAAAAGACGTAAAATTCGGTAACGACGCTCGTGTAAAAATGCTGCGCGGCGTAAACGTACTGGCAGATGCAGTTAAAGTGACCCTGGGCCCGAAAGGCCGCAACGTGGTGCTGGACAAATCCTTCGGCGCGCCGACCATCACTAAAGATGGCGTTTCCGTTGCTCGTGAAATCGAACTGGAAGACAAGTTCGAAAACATGGGTGCGCAGATGGTGAAAGAAGTTGCCTCTAAAGCGAACGACGCGGCAGGCGACGGTACCACCACCGCAACCGTACTGGCTCAGGCTATCGTGAACGAAGGCCTGAAAGCTGTTGCAGCAGGCATGAACCCGATGGATCTGAAACGTGGTATCGACAAAGCTGTCATTGCCGCCGTTGAAGAACTGAAAGCGCTGTCCGTACCGTGCTCTGACTCTAAAGCGATTGCTCAGGTTGGTACCATCTCCGCTAACTCCGACGAAACCGTCGGTAAACTGATCGCGGAAGCGATGGATAAAGTCGGTAAAGAAGGCGTGATCACCGTTGAAGACGGTACCGGTCTGGAAGACGAACTGGACGTAGTTGAAGGTATGCAGTTCGACCGCGGCTACCTGTCTCCGTACTTCATCAACAAGCCGGACACCGGTGCCGTTGAGCTGGAAAGCCCGTTCATCCTGCTGGCTGACAAAAAAATCTCCAACATCCGCGAAATGCTGCCGGTTCTGGAAGCCGTAGCGAAAGCTGGCAAACCGCTGGTTATCATCGCTGAAGACGTTGAAGGCGAAGCGCTGGCGACCCTGGTGGTTAACACCATGCGCGGCATCGTTAAAGTGGCTGCGGTGAAAGCACCGGGCTTCGGCGACCGTCGTAAAGCCATGCTGCAGGATATCGCTACCCTGACTGGCGGTACCGTTATCTCTGAAGAGATCGGTATGGAGCTGGAAAAAGCGACTCTGGAAGATCTGGGCCAGGCGAAACGCGTGGTTATCAACAAAGACACCACCACCATCATCGATGGCGTTGGCGAAGAGTCTGCAATCCAGGGCCGCGTAGCTCAGATCCGTAAGCAGATCGAAGAAGCGACTTCCGATTACGATCGTGAAAAACTGCAGGAGCGTGTCGCTAAACTGGCTGGCGGCGTGGCAGTAATCAAAGTCGGTGCCGCTACCGAAGTTGAAATGAAAGAGAAAAAAGCACGCGTCGACGACGCCCTGCACGCAACCCGTGCTGCGGTTGAAGAAGGCGTGGTGGCTGGCGGCGGCGTAGCGCTGGTTCGCGTTGCGGCGAAACTCGCTGGCCTGACCGGTCAGAACGAAGATCAGAACGTCGGTATCAAAGTTGCGCTGCGCGCAATGGAAGCACCGCTGCGTCAGATCGTGTCCAACGCCGGTGAAGAGCCGTCTGTTGTTGCTAACAACGTGAAAGCTGGCGACGGTAACTACGGTTACAACGCAGCAACTGAAGAATACGGCAACATGATCGACTTCGGTATCCTGGACCCAACCAAAGTGACCCGTTCTGCTCTGCAGTACGCGGCATCCGTGGCTGGTCTGATGATCACCACCGAGTGCATGGTGACCGACCTGCCAAAAGGCGACGCGCCTGACTTAGGTGCTGCTGGCGGTATGGGCGGCATGGGCGGTATGGGCGGCATGATGTAATCGTGCGCTCTACGGCATAAAAAAGCAGAAACCCCTGGCCAGCAATGGCTGGGGGTTTTTCTTTTGGCGCGCTTTTTAGTATAAGGCTTATACATAAAAATCATTTAAGCTGCATCAGAGCGGCAAGCACCTCCGTTTCGGGCGTGAACTGACAAGCGCGACCGGGGAGGAAATGAACGCGGCTCATGCCGACGCAGTTTGAAGGATGACAGATTTACATCCGGGCCAGTGCGTCCAGCTCATCGATCATGGGGAATAACATGCAGGTAAAATATTTAGCAGGGATTGTCGGCGCAGCCTTACTGTTGGCAGGTTGCAGTTCCAGCAATGAATTAACCTCTGCCGGCCAGAATGTGCGCTTCGTGCAGGAGAAGCCGGGCGCAGAGTGTCAGCTGTTAGGGACCGCGACGGGTAAACAGAGCAACTGGCTCTCCGGCCAGAATGGCGATGAGGGTGGTTCCATGCGCGGTGCGGCAAACGCCCTGCGCAACCAGGCGGCAGCGATGGGCGGAAACGTGATTTACGGCGTCAGCAGCCCGACGCAGAACCTGCTGTCGAGCTTTGTACCTACCGACAGCGAAATGAACGGCCAGGTTTATAAGTGCCCGAACTGATGCGTGACGCCTCTCTCTGCGAGTGCGGAGAGAGGCGTGGTCGCTAGATGAGGATCAGACGCTAAGCTCCGCTTTCTTCTCCAGATAGAAGGCGTGCAGGGGACGCAGGCACTCTTCCAGACTGAGCATTCTTCCCGGCTGGGAAGGGATGACAGTACTGAAGATCTGACATGGCGCCAGCTCCGCGTGCATCGCCTTGAGCTTGGGGCTTTTCTCGATAAGCTGCATCACGACGTTATTTTCCAGTTCCGATAAATGCGGCGCACTGGTTTTGATCACAGCTCCGGAGACAATTTTCTTCCCTTCCTCCGTCTCGCAGCAGTACAGCACTCCCAGGTAATGGGAAAACAGGTTCAACTTCCACTCTTCCTGAGGATACTGCTGGTAATCAATATTTGGCTGGGTGGTTAAGTCCACGGTGTAGCACATTAAAAAATCCATATTTGAGCTTAAGTACTGAATAACCTCCTGGTCATCCACTATTTTTAATGATTGTTGTATCCCGAGAATCATTGCTTCTACCTGATTGTCTTCGATACAGAAAGTGCAAATCTGTTCATTCTGTAGTACCAGAATCAGGGTTGTGTCGGTTTCCCCAAGTTTAGGGGTGATTGACATAATGCGTCTTTCCGGGTCGGGCTGCTCGATTTCAGCCATCTCAACCTCTGGGATGTTGGCCATTAATGATTCATTGCAGGCAATCAGTTCTTCTTTATAGCTATCGCCTTGCACCTGTAGGCGATGGAGGGTCAAAAGCAGTCTGTACTGTAATATCAGAAGAAGATCGGCCAGCACTGGTGTCTGCATATAATAGGTCTGATAGAGGCCATTCTTGTGCTTAATTTTCAATAGCAGAGCCAGAAATCGTTCTTCAAAGGTGATGCCGGCAGTATTAAAACTAATAAATTTTCCTTGCATAAGTTTCTCCTTTTAAGCTGTCGCAAGCGTTTTCGATTGCGACAGGTCAATAACACGATCGGCAGAAGCGATTGTGGATGGCCGGTGGGCGACGATAATCCGGGTAATACTTAACGCCGAGATTGACTGGTTGATAACGGATTCATTTTTTAGGTCAAGATGGCTGGTGGCTTCATCCATAAATAGTATGCTTGGTTTACGATACAACGCACGGGCGATGAGGATACGCTGCTTTTGCCCACCGGAAATACCTAGTCCCAGTTCGCCGACGATGGTTTCATAGCCCATCGGCATCTTCATAATTTCGTCATGAATGTTGCAGCGTTTGGCGCATTCCATAACAAAATCGAGGTCGGCGTTATCTTCAAAGCCGCTAATATTATCGATAAGCGATCCGGAGAAAAGGCGGTCCTCCTGCAGTACGCAGGCGGTACCAAGGCGATAATTATTAAGACCAATTTTAGTGATATCGAGATTATCCGCTAACACATCACCACTGGTCGGCGAAAGCAGACCACACATCACTTTTAACAGCGTGGTTTTACCGACGCCTGAAGGGCCGACAAGTGCTACGGATTCGCCGGGCTCTACCGTAATATTTAAATTAGAAAAGATAGGCTGAGAAAACGGGTCATATTGATAGCAAAGGTTTTTGACTTCCAGTCTGGCACCCGAGTCTGCAGAAAAAACCTCTCTTGCGGGAAGTTCTTGTTCCGGTTCGCTGAAAACGATCTCTGACAAACGCTCATTATGTAAAGAGAGCATGCGCAGTTGCATACAAAGATCGACCAGACTTGAAGCACGCTGTGAGAATTGACCACGGTAGGCATTAAAGGCCATAAACATACCGAGGGTCATATTATTATCAATAACCATGATCGCGCCTAGCCAGAGGACCGCGACCTGATCTATGGTAGTAATAAAGGTGTTTATGCCACCAAACATCATGTCGAAGCGGGTTTGTTTAATACCGGCGTTGCAGGCTTCGATATTGATATTGAGCCAGTGCTGGGAACGACGCTCCTTCAGATTGAGCGCCTTAATGGTAGAGATTCCGTACAGCGACTCCATAAAGTGCGAGCTGGAGCGGGCACCTTTTATTACCTGCTCTTCCGCTACGCGGCGATAAAAGCGATAGGTCGCCAGACGCATAATGGCATAGCAGACGGTAAAACCAACGACTACCCAGGTCAGCCAGCCGCCATACAGTGTCAACATGATCAGCAGGCCGATAGTCATGATCGAGTCAATGATGCCGCTGACGATGCTGTTAGTAAACGTTGAGCGAATGGTATCCAGGGAGGAGAAACGCGACTGGATATCCCCCAGGTGGCGCTTTTCAAAAAAAGATAACGGCAGGCTGGTAAGATGATCAAAAAGCGTCGTTTTCCACTGGATATTCGTTAGCGTATTCAGTGTCAATGAGGTCCAGGCACGCAGCATACTAATAAAGGTGCGAAATAGCGTAAAAAAGACCAGGCCGATACAGATGACCGATAGCAGGCTCTGATCGTGCGCCATAATCACATGGTCAGTAACAAGTTGAGTCCCAATCGGTAACAGTAAGCCAATGGCTTCAACCACTACGGAGAAGGCAAAAATTTTCAGTAGCGCTGATTTTAAGCCAACAATATTGCGCATCAGGTCTAACAGGCGCAGGCGGGACTTGGCCTTTTCCTGTTGGAAGTTGTGATCGGGCCAGAGCTCTAAGGCGATGCCGGTAAAATAATTTGACATCTCCTGATTACCGATGATGCGCTTGCCCAGCGCCGGGTCATGTACGATAAAGCTGGATTTGCGGACTTTTGTCAGAATCACATAGTGGTTCATCCCCCAGTGCAGCACGCAGGGCAGTTTAAGCTGACGGATCTCGTCCAGATCTAACGACAGTGCACGACTTTTTAAGCCTGCATGTTCCGCCGTTTTACTTAATGACATCAGCGTTACGCCCTGAGAAGGGCTGCCAAAGCGCTGGCGAAAATTAAACAGGTCAATTTCCAGTCCATAGTACCCGCAGACCATTGCCAGGCAGGCGGCACCACATTCTGCCGCTTCAGATTGTAATATTACGGGCGTTTTTTTCAGGAGAGAAAAATTAACTTTTGCAATAATTTTTTCAAACAGTTCGTTAGTCATTGATAGGGCCGCTCACGCTTTGAGAAATCTTATAAACAGGGGTAAACATCCACATATAAAGCGGGCGTTCTTCAAGAAAAACCACGGCCTGTGCTTTAAGACCATTGGATAAGCTCAACGTTTTTCCATTATGCTTAAACTGTTTATCTTTAATTTTGATGATTGCTTTATAAAGCGCCAGTTCTTGTTGTTGGCTACCATTATTAACGTTGGTGTATTCAGATAACTCCTGCCGTGATGCAGGCATGGAAGATATGGATAGAATATTTCCTGGAAATTGACCAAATTTATCAGCAGGAAATGCATCATATCTAATATTTATAGGGTCGCCGACCTTAAGATAAGGGATGGCATTATTCGGTAACCAAAGGATAAGGTAATACTCCACATTTCCTGTTGGTTTTATCTGCGCCAAACTGCTGCCGTTTTCTACGGTCTGACCTTGCGTCGCTGATAACGATTCAATTCTACCATCACTGGTCGCTTTAATTATTAGGTTACCATTAGCGTTGGATTCCACCAGCTGATTTTTATAATCGTTAGCCTGATTATATTGACTAGAGATCTGGTTATCAAAATCTGCAGCTTTTGTTACTCTGTCACTATTTAACTGGGTGATTTGTGATTCCAGTTGCATCTTTTGACTAACAAGCGACTGATAAGCACTCTGTTGTTGAAAGTACAAAGAGTGCTGGTAGTTATATTGGTCTTTAGTGATTAGACCATCACTAAGATATTTGTCGTAGCTTGCAAGGTTCGCATGCATTTTTTTGAGGCCTGCTTGGGTGTTTTGCAACATCCTATTGGTCTCTTTCAGCGAGTCGGTCGACGTTTTTAATTGCGCGTCTAATGCATTTATCGTCTGGTTTTTATTATCAACCAGTTTTTTGATAATATCATTAGAGTTTTCAATTTTTTCGTTGATAACTTCTATTTGTGCGACGCTAACGTTACCACTGGTGGTATTCCTTGATACGTCTATCTCATACAAAGGTTGATCTTTTTTCACCAGATCACCAATTTGTACATATTGTTTAATAATAAACCCTTGCTGTGGGGAGAATACGTTTATCGAGTGAGGCAAGGTAATAACCTCACCCTTAACGTCTATTCTTTGGGTAAATTTACATAAGATCATTGCCGAAACTAATGCAATAAAGAACAGAGCAGATAGTAAAGCGATTGCCCAGGCAGGTAATCCAGCCAATAATAATGCTTTGCCTCTCCAGTGGTGCCTTTTATATTCAATCGCTTCCTTGCGATAAAGCTTATTATTCATATAGACTATTTCTAATTACACATGACAGGTACCGAATGGGGAAAACAAAGGCCGTGAGGCCTTTGTTTTGTTTAGTTGCTCTTAATGAACCGGTGTGAAAGTACCATCAAGAGTTTTATCCAGGAATTCTTGCAGATAGCCCAGTGTACCATCCCAGCCTAATGCAAGAGAACCTACTGCACCACCGATAGCCCCTAAAATAAAGCCAGCAATAGCACCAACACCGTTAGCGATCAAACCAAAACCAAAAATACCACCATTTGTTCCTGCCTGAGTACCACCAAACCAAGCTCCGATAACAGCGGTAACGATACCACCGAGAGCCATTGCTCCGACAGCTTCTACAGCATTGCTAGCGAGCGAGGTAATAGCCGCAGACGCAGAGGAAAAATCCCAGGTATACCCACCAGAGATCGCTTCCATTTCAAATACGGTTAATTGTTTCATTACGTTTATTCCCTTAAATATTATATGGGTTGAAATTACGGGTCGATGTAATCGCCCGCTGCAGAACATTAGGTAGATCTTTAAAGATAATCAATAAAAACTTCATGAATTATATATGAATAAAGTTCTTCATTGACAACTTCATAAATAAGACAAGACGTAAATATTATCTTGGAAAATGAAGTTCAGATGTTAAATTAAAGGTCTCCTTTTAATTCAATGTGAAACTTAGAGGTGGAATCTTTGCTGTGTGAAATTGGGGCGTAGCTGGCGCCCCCTCGCAATGATTTTTTGAATTGAAAGGTTAATCTTCCTGAATAACGACTTCCAACATCCCTTTGACTAGCCCCAGTGTAACATCGGCGATACTGTCACTTTGTCGATAGTAGTCAGCGGTCAAATTGATGGTTTTATTGAGATCATTGCTGTTATTTATTTTATAATAATAACTGTCGGTGTCATAGAAAGTAACAGGGCTGCCTGATAATTTGAATATGACTCCCACCTTATTAGCTGCACCTGTTCCGGTAAGCATATTGTCGACAATGCCATTACCTGAAGAACTCATCCCACCTATCGGGTTGAACCAGTAGGTCACCTTGTTACCTACTGAATCATTCGGGCAGCTAATATTCATGGCAATGGTCTTCTGCGATGGAGTTACCGCACCACGAGCAAGGGACATTAACTGAGTTTTATCGATGCGATTTAGTGTGACCTGCGAGCGTGGCGTAGAAATATTACAAGAAGTAGTGCGGTAGTTAATATCTTTTATTGAGATGGAAGAGACGGCATATAATAAACGATCACTAGGGCTGGGGTTGGTTTTTAAATTTCCCACAGAGAACGATACAGATGGATTTGACGTTGATTTCGTACTTGTGTCGATTACAGTTTTGGTTTTTATTAACCATACTGTAATGAATTGATAGTTATTTTCTGATGAGCTCGAAATGGGAACCAGCGTTGAACCTGCCGCTGCGGCAACCAGAGAGCCATTTTTACTCCGTAACAGATCTGAGACCTGAAAACCGATACCATCGATCCCCGTTTCATATACCGGACCTCCCTGAAGGCCGGTGACGCCAGGAACGACGGCAGCACCGATATCAATAATATATTGGTCATCCATATTTTTATTACAAGTGAATGTCTTGTATGGTCCGGTACCGAACTTACGGCTATATAATACAGTGCCCACCGGGATGGAGGTATCCGTCGGGATTTTTACATTACTTAGCGTTAGCCCCTGGCGTTTAACATTACCATCATACGAACACTTAGCAGCAGCCTCACTACCCAGCACCAGCAATGTTATTAGGATAAAAATTCTCTTCATCAATATATTCCCCTATGGATGACTAACGGCAAACCGCTTCGATTTGACTGATGCCAGTCGCTTTGCCTTCCCTGGCCGGTAAAGTAAATGAAGCATTGCACTGCTGCGCGGCGCTTTTGCCCCACTGAACGTTAAGGATCCCGGTCTGCTGCAAGCCGGACATATAGACCATGCCCGCGTCGCTGACGATACTTGGCTGCGATTTACTATTTCCGGCGAGCAGGACCATTGCGCCATAAGGTACGTCCTGACCATTGGCGGTTTTCAGATGCACAAAGGCCCGCTGGCCGATATTGCCGTCATAACTTGCACGTACGATGGCACCACGCGTCGGAACAACGCTCTTCGTGGTTTCTGGCAGTTCCATATCTTCACCAAGGGTGGTGCTGTCCAGTGTGATATCGGTGCGACGATAAGGCGTAACGTACGGGACGATAGCGTAACCGCGATAGTCGGTGGAGATGGTGTTATCGTTGGCCAGTCTGACGTCATCCAGCCCTGGTGCTTTAATCAGCACGGCAGCGTCGGTGATGTCCTGGCCAAGCGTGATGCCATCGGCATGGGCAAGAATGCTGCCGTTGGCGCCGTAGTCAATACGTTGGCTGTTATTGTCATAGCTGTAGCCGGCATTAACGCTGCCGCGGGCGCCGTTATAAGTCCCGCGCATATCGCCGCTGTAGTATTCCCGGTTGCTGTACCCTTGCTGCAGGCTCCACTCGAGGCTGTCGTTATCCAGCCCGACCCCCCCTATGGATACCGACTGATCGGTTGATCCCGGATTGCTGTTGGTTAACTGATAGCTGGTATAGGTACCCGGCAGCCAGTTGCTCAGCGGCAGGGTCACCGTCAGGGTGATGCGCTGATCGTCCTGGGCGTCTTTACCGGAGCTATCCCCGCTCCAGGAGTAACGGTTATAGCTATAGCCCAGATAGTAGTTCACATTGCGGAAGCCGCCGTTGTACCCCACGCTGATCGACTTGTTGGTGCGCTTATCGTCCCAGTAATCTTCAATTAATCCACTAACGGACAGGCTACCCAGGTCTTTACCCAGGCTTTGGTTAACCGTCAGGTTGGTACGGTTACGCAGCGAACGCGGGCTATAGTTGCCGTCATTAGAGTAGCTATCCAGCACCTCGGAGAGGGTATTAAACCCGCGGGTGGAATAGCGGTAGCCCGCGATGGTGACGTTAGTGCCGGTTTCGACGATGTTTTTCCCGTAACGTACGCGCCAGGACTGCCCGGAGGTCTTTTCATCGTCTTTCATTTTCGACCATGCCTGGGTGACGTCTGCCGAGGCGGCGCCTAGCTCGCCGAGGTTATAGCCGAGACCCGTCGATAGCGCCTGGTAGCGCGAGGCCGCCTGCATGCCGCCATATACTGTCAGGCTGCTGGAGACGCCGTAGGTCGCGGTAGCCTGAGTAAATGGCGTTTCATCGACTCCACCATCGTAAGGACGATATTTACCGGAAGTAATCTCATACTCCAGTTGATTTTCACGCACCATGACCGGCAGGGTGGCGAACGGCACAACAAATTCTTGCTTGGATCCGTCGGACTCTTCCACGCTGACGTAAAGGTCGCCGCTACCGCCGCTCGGGTACATATCGGTGATTTCAAATGCCCCGGGCGCCACATAGGTCTGGTAAACCTGGTAGCCGTTCTGTTTAATGACGACGCGGGCGTTGGTTTTGGCGATACCGCGAATAATCGGCGCATAGCCGCGCATACTTTCCGGCAACATCGTGGTATCGGTGGCCAGCTGAATACCGGTAAACGGCACGCTGTCGAAGATGGTTGAGAGCGATGAACTTTCGCCCATCACCAGGTTACTGTTGATCGGACGAATGCTGCGCTGCATATAGAGATAGGCGGAATCCCAATCCCCGGCATCGCCATTGTTTTTATTCCATGTGCTGAGGTTGCGGATACGCCATGGGCCAACGTTGAGGCCAGACTGCAGGTTCAGGCTGTAGTATTCATCATTGGCCTGCATGTCGTTCGAGCCGCTGAACTGGTAGTTCACCAGCAGGGCGTTGATGCCATCATCAAACTGATCCGGTGGGATATACCCCTGCGCGGTGGTGGATAAGGCCGCCTGCGGAATAGAGATATTTAAGCGCTGGGCGGTGAAGTCAAAGTCCGCTTTGGTGTCCGGAATGACAGAAAAGTTTGCACAGCCGTTTTGATCCTCGGCTAACTCGGGAAAAGCTTTTATCCTTACGCCATATTCCGCGAGAGCTTTTAGACTCAGGCAGGGAACCAGAGCGGGTTCGCGGTTATCGCTGCTGGCGCGATTGTTGGCGACAAACTTTATCGTCCTGGTATCCAGGTAGCGACCATTAAACATGATATCGACCCGATAATCCCCCGGCGCCTGCGCGTTCTGGGTCTGAAATACGGATAAGTCAGGAGTGGTTGATGGATCGCTACCATTCAATGAGCTAATGAATGAGGGATCGAAAAAGTCACGTGCTTGCGCTTTATTATTCAAACCAGAAAGCAATGCCGGAAGCATTGCAAGGAAGATGGTGGATAGTTTGAATAATCCATTATTCTTATTTGGCATAGACACATCCCTATAATGATAAAATAAATTTCTTATTACAGCGATGAGGAGTAGAGCGACCCAGCTCCGCCATAATCATTGACAACTTTCCAGGTAATGCTGGAGGCATTAATATTTTCTTTTAACGTCACTTCTTTGGTCGTCATCGGGGCGACCGAGTTGACTTCCGGCTTCACTTCTTTGCTGCCAATCTGGATGCTATGGAAATAGAAGAAAAAGGGCGTTGGATTTTTGATCGTCAGCTTAGTGCCAGATTTTCGCCATTCGAGCTTTTTCGCTTCCGCATTAGGGGAGAGGTCGAAAAGTGCTTTAGGGCGATAGACCAGACGCATGCGGTGGCGAACTGCCAGTTGAATGGTGTTGTTATTCGCTTTGGCATCATCTGCCGGAGGAATCGCCATGACATTAAAATAATACATGGATTCCCGGTCGGTCGGCGCATTAACGTTTCCGTTAGAAAACAGACGAACCGTATTCTGTTGTTTCCCTTCAAGGCGGAACAGCGGCGGTGTGGCCATAAAAGAGGGCGCTTTTCCTGCCGGCGCTTCAACCCAGGATTTAATCAGATAGGGAATATCATCTTTATTTTCTATTTGCGCGGTGATTTCACGTGCGCCTTCTTTATACAGATAGCGGGTGGATTCCACTACAATACCGGCATGGGCAATACTGCTGAGGAGTAATGCACAGGAAGCGGTGAAAGTTAATAAAGTCCTGAACATGTTTTTTCTCTGAATGCAAAAAAGGGCCCGCCGTGAAGCGGGGCCCTTTGGGGAAAAATTAGATGGTGTAATCGATAGTAAAGGTCGCAACACCTTTAACCGGGCCTTCGGTTACCGGAGTAGCAGAGTTCACTTTTACATAACCAGTGGTGTACTTCAGCTGAGTACCGGTAGTAGCAGAGTAGCTTTCGGTCATGGTGTCAGAACCGTCGAAGGCTACGCGATGGGAATCGCTGAGACGCTGGATACCGATACCGATACCGGTAGCGCCGCCAGCTGCGGTGTTGTCCAGGATGGTTTTATCGCTGGAGGTGATACCGGCAACGTTTACAGTCAGGCCAGTAACCGGGTTAGCGCTGCCCTGTGCGCAGTCAGTAACTTTAAAACCGAAGTCCTGAGTTTTGAACAGAGTACCTGCCGCTTCAGCATTTGCTTCCGCAGTGGTCACAGTGATCAGCTGAACGATACCGTTGTTCAGGGTACCAGTCGGAGTCACGACGCAAGAGTTAGCTGCATCAGCGACTTCACCCAGTACAGTTACCTGAGCAGTGTTAGTTGCCATTGCCTGAGCACTCAGCACTGCAGATGCAGCGACCATTACAGCTACGATTGTCTTTTTCATTTAATTAATCCATATATAGATACTTAGTCCTGTGTAGAGTCGATAACAGTTATCAAGGGAATGGAGTATGCATTCGCATTGATATTGAAAATAAGCGCCAGCATTCCTTTATATAGTGCTGAGACTAATCATCCTGTTGAACAACGCTACCATATCGCTTGCCATAGCGAACCATGGGAAAGCGGGAGTAATTTAAAAGCATGGTGCAAAAAATGCTTGTGAATTCTTTATGAAATGCCTCTGAATTTAATGCTTTTATAGTAGATTGAGATGCTGCCATTATTTGAGGTGAATTTAATCTGAAAATGCGGGGGCTAAACAAGATAACTGTCGCATATTGATTTATCTCCTGTATTCTGTGTGGCGCCGGTCAATGTGAACTAAACTCGTACCTTTTTGAAATGATAATGTTCATAGACCATGTTGGCTGAACTAATTAGAATTTATTATGGATAATGGTTTTTCGTGGGGCAGGGATATGGATAACGCTGCGTTATTTAATGGGTGTATGATTAATCATGAAGTTATCTTTAATGCAAATATGAATGAGCTGCGGCCGCTTTCAGGTGACGGAGAGTGTGTCAGCCTCAATGCGCCCACTGCCAGATGCTTGCTGTTACTCTTGCAGAATAGCGGTAAAGTGATTTCGCGGGATGAATTTCTGGCTGCTGTTTGGGAAACCCGGGGAGTGGTGGTGTCACAAAATACGTTCTATCAAAATATCTCTTTGCTGCGAAAATCATTGCTCAAAGCGGGGCTGTCGGCGGATATCATTATCACCGTCAGGCAAAAAGGGTTTAGCGTCGCGCCAGATACCCTGATCATCCCTCTCTCTGATGAAGAGTGCGAGAATATGAATCGGGCGACATTAACGCATTATCAAAATAATAAGGTTGCCGACGTTACTGCCGAGAGCAAAGGTCATTCTGACGATCACGTAGTTATTCCATTAACAGAAAGCTTAGCGATTCAGGGCAATGAGTTGATAGAGAATAAAGTGGAGATACCAGAAAAACAATCGGAACGATTACAGGTAACTTTTAAAATGCCCACCTGGTTAATCGCGCTGATTGTAGTGATGATTGTGATTAATATCGTGGTGCTGGTGGTGCTTCACCGTTAGCTTGTCGCAATAGGGGGTTATCACGTAATGCGATAGCTGATAGCTGTTTACCTAATCCTCTGGCAAGAAATGGCTTCACATGGTTTGTCTGCCAGAGCGTCCTGGCAGACAAGTGAATCTGACGTTTATCGCTGCTTCAGCCCTAAATCCAGCGGCGTCTTGCTGGGTTCCCCGCCGATCTCGCGCGCCAGCTTCGGCACCATGTAGCCGGAGATGAGGGTCAATAGTTCACGCATGATTTCACGGGCTTCATCATCGCTAACCATGAAGTGCGCCGCCCCTTGCACCCGATCCAGCACGTGCAGGTAGTAGGGCATTACCCCGGCGTCAAACAGCGCATTGCTGAGGTCGGCCAGGGTTTGCGCGTTGTCGTTCACCCCGCGCAGCAGCACGCTCTGGTTGAGCAACGTGACGCCCGCCTGACGCAGCATGGCCATCGCCGCGCGGAACTCATCGTCAATTTCATTGGCGTGGTTGACGTGGTTAACCAGGATTACCTGCAGCGACGAACGCTGGAAGCGGCTGGCCAGCGTCTCGGTGATGCGCGCCGGGATCACAATTGGCAGGCGGCTGTGAATACGCAGACGCTTAACGTGCGGAATAGCTTCCAGCTGGGTCATCAGCCAGTCAAGCTCATGGTCCTTTGCCATCAGCGGGTCGCCGCCGGAGAAGATGATTTCATCAAGCTGCGGATGCGCTGCGATGTAGTCCATTGCCGTCTGCCAGTTGCGCCTGGTGCCCTGATTTTCGGCGTATGGGAAGTGGCGGCGGAAGCAGTAACGACAATTTACCGCACAACCGCCTTTCACCAATAGCAGTGCCCGGTTGTGATATTTGTGCAACAAGCCGGGCACCACGCTGTGCTGTTCTTCCAGCGGATCGGTGGAGTATCCGGGGGCGACGATAAACTCTTCCTCGGCGGTAAGTACCTGACGAAGCAGCGGATCGTTAGGGTTGCCTTTCTCCATGCGGGCGATAAACGCGCGCGGGACGCGCAGCGGGAACAGGCGTCTGGCCTCGCGTCCGGCCAGCAGTTTTTCATCAGCGTCTACATTTAAAAGACGCAGCAGTTCATCAGGACTGGTCACAACATTGGCAAGTTGCGTTATCCAATCTTCTCTGGATGGGGTATTTAGGGTTACAATATGCGCCATTTTGTGGCTTAGCTACCAGTTAAACAATTTCAGAGGGCCTTATGGCGACTTACTATAGCAACGATTTTCGTGCTGGTCTTAAAATCATGTTAGATGGCGAACCTTATGCGGTAGAAGCCAGCGAATTCGTTAAACCAGGTAAAGGCCAGGCGTTTGCGCGCGTTAAACTGCGCCGCCTGCTGACTGGCACCCGTGTTGAGAAAACCTTCAAATCTACCGATTCGGCAGAAGGCGCGGACGTTGTCGATATGAACCTGACTTACCTGTATAACGACGGTGAGTTCTGGCACTTCATGAACAACGAAACTTTCGAACAGCTGTCTGCTGACGCGAAAGCGATCGGTGACAACGCTAAATGGCTGCTGGATCAGGCTGAGTGCATCGTGACCCTGTGGAACGGCCAGCCGATCGCGGTCACCCCGCCGAACTTCGTTGAGCTGGAAATCATTGAAACCGATCCAGGTCTGAAAGGCGACACCGCGGGTACTGGCGGTAAACCAGCGACCCTGTCTACTGGCGCCGTGGTTAAAGTTCCGCTGTTCGTCCAGATTGGCGAAGTGATCAAAGTGGATACTCGCTCTGGCGAATACGTATCCCGCGTGAAATAATTTCGCGTCATGATGACTGGCGCAGCCTCCGTGCTGCGCCGCTCTTTACGCACAGGTACGACGAACACGAGACATGAAGCGCAGCGTAAAACTTCTGGTGTTACTGTTTCTGAGCAGCGCGTTACTGGCTGGCTGCAACACCGCCCGCGGAGTGGGTGAAGATATTCAGGGCCTGGGCCACGCCATCTCTCACGCCGTGAGCTAAATTTCCTTCCGTTTTGCTAGTGGCGGTTGCCTCCTGGCGCGCCAGCTTCCTCCACGAATATTCCTTTTCTCTTAAAAATCGCAAAGATCCCTTCATCTGTGGACGGTTTGTCTATGCTTATAGGGCATGAAAACAAAACTGACACTAAGGATGACATTATGGTGAAAAAAACGATTGCAGCGTTCTTTACGGTTTTGGTCCTCTCTTCAGCACTGACTGCTTGTAACACTACGCGCGGAGTGGGTCAGGATATTTCAGAAGGCGGCAGCGCAATCTCTGGCGCGGCAACCAAAGCTCAGCAATAAACGCCGTCGACGGTACGGTTTTACGCCGTACCGTTCTTCACTTCCCCCATCCTGTTGGATATACTCACTGCGACTTTTCATCCACCTTACGGGACGACCCGTAAGCGTTTCTCATCTGGGGACGGCCCCAGCAAAGGAGCCTTATGTCCTGGATAGTCTTATTTATCGCTGGCCTGCTGGAAGTGGTATGGGCCGTCGGCCTGAAATATACCCATGGCTTTAGCCGGCTGGTTCCCAGCGTCATCACCATCGTGGCGATGGTCGTCAGCATGGCGCTGCTTTCGTGGGCGATGAAAACCCTGCCGGTGGGAACTGCTTACGCCGTCTGGACCGGAATCGGCGCTGTGGGCGCCGCCGTGACCGGTATTGTGCTGTTGGGTGAATCCGCCAGCGCTATGCGTATCGCCAGTCTCGCCTGCATCGTGGTCGGCATCATTGGCCTGAAGATTAGCGCGCACTAGTTGTAGCGCTGATTGACCCAGATCAGTTTGCTGACATCAAAGCCCTGCCGGGTAGCAATATCCAGCATCTGCTGCCTGACCTCCGGAGCGATGGTGGGTGCCCGCGCCAGTAACCAGAGATAGTCGCGATCGGGTCCGCAGACCAGCGCGTAACGATACTCCTTATCCAGGGCAATGACGTTATAGCTGCCGTAGAAAGGGCCGAAGAAGGAGATCTTCAGCGCGGCGCGGCTGGGCTCGCCGGTAAAGTACGCCACTCCATCCGTTTTCTGCCACATACCGCGGTCGGGGTTATAGCCTTTATTGACCACGTCCAGGCCGCCGTCATCGCGTGGGTGCCAGGCGATCGTGACCTTTTCCAGCCCGCTTTCAAAAGGGTGGTCAAAGCGGGCGATTTCATACCAGGTACCCAGATAGCGCTGAACGTCGAAGGGACTGACCACGGTGACGCCCGGCGGTGGGGTGGGCGTGCTGCAGGCGACAGACAGGAACGAGACGGCAATCGCGGTGATTATCGGCAGGATACGCATGGCATGCTCCTTGCTGGCTTTTAAGCTAAGTGTAGAGTCCAGCAGGGAAAAGGCGGCAAGATTTTTACATGAAGCGAGCCCGGTAGCAGAAATGCGACCGGGCTCTTGCAGGATCAGATAAACAGTACGCCAACGAGGGTGATGACGCTGAGGATTGCCGCCAGGCCGTAGAAGACCCACTTACCGTTGGGTACATGGATTTTCAGGTCGTGCATGGCGTGGTGAATACGGTGTAGACCGCACCACAGCGGCAGAACAATCATCAGAAAGATGAATGCGCGGCCGATAAAGCTTTGGGCAAAAGCCAGCACGCGCTCATAGCTGAAGGCGTCTGCCGGGGCGAGCCCCAGCGGCAGCAAGATGCCGACCAGCAGCACCATCACCGGCGCGACGATCGCGCCCCACATGCCGCCTGCGCCAAACAGCCCCCAGAATACGGGTTCATCGGAACGTTTCGGATTGGGATTAATCATCTCAGCCTCCTTACCAGAACAGGGCCACAAACAGGATCACCACAGTGACCACCGCCGTTACCACCCAGAGCCCTTTAATGACCGGCTCTGGCCCCATTTTTTCGCCTTTGATGATGACGTTGGCGGCTTTCGGCGCCAGCTCAAACCAGGTTTTGGTGTGCAGCAGCGCCGCCGCCAGGGTAATCAGATTGAGGATCACCACCACCGGGTTTTGCAGGAATCCGATATATCCCGCCCAGCTTTCGGCGCCGTGCTTGAGGGCAAACAGCCCGTAAATCAGCACAATGCTAAACCATACTGTCGGTACCGCTGTCCCTTCCCGCACCATGTAGAAGCGATAAAACGGCAGCTTTTTCCACCAGGTGGAGGTCATTGGCCGCACGTAGGGTTTGCGTTTCGTCGTCATAATGCACTCCTTAGCGTGGTTTCAGGGTGGCGATAAGAAAGTCTTTCGAGCTTTCCACCTTGCCCTGCTGGATCGCGGCCGCCGGGTCGACGTGCTTCGGACACACTTCCGAGCAGTAGCCCACGAAAGTACAGGTCCAGACGCCGTTCTGGCCGTTAAGCTGCGCCATACGTTCCTTTTTGCCGTGGTCGCGGCTGTCTTCGTTGTAGCGGTGGGCGAGGGTGATCGCCGCCGGGCCGATAAATTCCGGATTCAGGCCGAACTGCGGGCAGGCGGCATAGCACAGCCCGCAGTTGATGCAGCCGGAGAACTGATGGTATTTGGCCATCTGGGCTGGCGTCTGCTTGTTTGGCCCCTGGTCCGGCGTGCGGTTATTGCCGATGATATACGGCTTAATGGCCTCCAGACTTTCGATAAAGTGGGTCATATCCACCACCAGATCGCGTTCGATCGGGAAGTTGGCCAGCGCCTCAACTTTGATGCCTTTGGTGTAATCGCGCAGGAACGTTTTGCAGGCCAGCTTCGGCACTTTGTTGACCATCATGCCGCAGGAGCCGCAGATCGCCATCCGGCAGGACCAGCGGTAGCTCAGGTCTGGCGCCAGGTTGTCTTTGATGTAGCCCAGGGCGTCCAGCAGCGAGGTCTGCTCATCATAGGGCACGTCATAGAATGCGCTATGCGGTGCGGTGTCGACCTCCGGGTTGTAGCGCACCACTTCGACTTTCAGGTTTTTCATCTCAGCCATGGGTGGTCTCCTTCTTCTCAGCCGCTTCCGCTTCGGCGCCATAGACACGTTTTGCCGGTGGCAGCGTGGTGATCTTCACGTCGCCATATTCCAGACGGGTGGTGCCATCGGCCTCGCGGAAGGCGAGGGTGTGCTTGAGGAAGTTGACGTCGTCGCGCTCGGTACAGCCCTCATCCAGACGCTGGTGCGCACCGCGCGATTCTTTTCGGGCGATGGCCGAGTGCGCCATACATTCGGCAACGTTCAGGCCGTGTCCCAGTTCAATGGTGTACAGCAGGTCGGTGTTGAACACGCTGGAGTTGTCGGTAATGCGCACGCGCTTGAAGCGCTCCTGCAGCTCAGCCAGCTTATCGATAGTTTTCTGCATCAGCTCCGGCGTACGGTAGATGCCGCAGCCTTCCTCCATCGACAGCCCCATTTCGTCGCGGATTTTCGCCCAGTTTTCGTTACCTTCCTGGTTAACGAGATTTTTCAGCCGTTGCTCTACATCGGCGGCCTGTGCATCCAGTGCGGCACTATTTGCCTCAGTCGTCTGTGCGGCGCGCTGCATAGCCTGTTCCCCGGCCAGGCGGCCGAAGACCACCAGCTCGGCCAGCGAGTTGGAACCCAGACGATTGGCGCCGTGCAGACCGACGGACGAGCATTCGCCCACGGCAAACAGCCCTTTGATCCGGGTTTCGCACTGCTGATCGGTTTCGATACCGCCCATGGTGTAGTGCGCGGTCGGGCGCACCGGGATCGGCTCTTTCACCGGGTCGACGCCGACGTAGGCTTTCGCCAGTTCACAGATAAACGGCAGACGCTCCAGCAGTTTTTTCTCGCCGAGGTGGCGGAGATCGAGGTAGACCACGTCGCCGCGCGGCGTCGGGATGGTGTTCCCTTTCCGCCATTCGTGCCAGAAGGCCTGGGACACTTTGTCGCGTGGACCCAGCTCCATATATTTGTTCTTCGGTTCGCCGAGCGGGGTTTCCGGGCCCATGCCGTAATCCTGCAGGTAGCGATAGCCGTTTTTGTTGACCAGAATCCCGCCTTCACCGCGGCAGCCTTCGGTCATCAGGATCCCGGAGCCCGGCAGGCCGGTCGGGTGATACTGAACAAATTCCATATCGCGCAGCGGCACGCCATGGCCCAGCGCCATACCCATACCATCACCAGTAACGATGCCGCCGTTGGTGTTGTAACGATAGACGCGCCCGGCGCCGCCGGTAGCCAGCACGACCGCGTTAGCGCGGATCTGCACCAGGGTGCCTTCCATCATATTCATCGCTACCAGGCCGCGGGCCTGCCCGTCATCGACCAGCAGGTCAAGGACGAAATGTTCATCAAAGCGCTGAATTTGGGGAAACTGAAGGGAGGTCTGGAAGAGAGTATGCAGCATGTGGAAGCCGGTTTTATCGGCGGCAAACCAGGTGCGTTCGATTTTCATCCCACCGAAGCGCCGGACGTTGACGCTGCCGTCGGGGCGGCGGCTCCACGGGCATCCCCACTGTTCCAGCTGGGTCATTTCCGTTGGGCAGTGATGAACGAAATAGTCGACGACATCCTGCTCGCACAGCCAGTCGCCTCCGGCGACGGTGTCGTGAAAATGATACTCAAAGCTATCGTGATCCTGGGCAACGGCTGCGGACCCCCCTTCTGCAGCGACCGTATGGCTGCGCATCGGATAGACTTTAGAAATCAGGGCGATTTTGGCATTGGGGTTGGCCTGGGCGGCGGCGATAGCGGCGCGTAGGCCTGCTCCGCCAGCACCAATTACGGCGAGATCGGCTTGAAAAGTTTGCACGACATTCCTCCAGTTTTAGTGTATTTCGCCGCCGGGCTGGCGAAAAAGTATCACTGCTCCTTTATAGGTACAGGAGTATAGCCGTAGGGTCAGTAAGGAAAATTGACGTGTTCGATTTTTTTATCGATATGTGCGGTTATTTATCAGTGATATTTATGCATTCAGGTTAACGATAGATTAATGGCATGTAATCTGCCGGGGATTGCACAAAATTTGTTTCACTCGCCGGTTGCGAGTAGACTTCGTGCCCTTAATTTGCAATCGGAGAAAGTACCATGAGCGAGACGGCAACCTGGCAGCCGAGCGCACCCATTCCCAATCTGTTGAAACGCGCGGCGGTGATGGCGGAAATCCGCCGTTTCTTTACCGATCGCGGCGTGCTGGAGGTGGAGACGCCTTGCATGAGTCAGGCGACGGTAACGGATATTCATTTGTTCCCGTTCGAAACCCGTTTCGTCGGCCCGGGCCATTCACAGGGACTCAATTTGTACCTGATGACCAGTCCGGAATACCATATGAAGCGCCTGCTGGCGGCGGGCTGCGGTCCGGTTTTCCAGTTGTGTCGCAGCTTTCGTAATGAAGAGATGGGCCGGCATCACAACCCGGAATTCACCATGCTGGAGTGGTATCGTCCGTGCTATGACATGTATCGCCTGATCAACGAGGTGGACGACCTGCTGCAGCAGGTTCTGGAGTGTCAGCCAGCGGAAAGCCTCTCCTATCAGCAGGCGTTCCAGCGTCATCTGGATATTGATCCGCTCTCTGCTGATAAAACGCAGTTGCGTGAAGTCGCGGCGAAGCTGGATTTAAGCAATATCGCCGATACTGAAGAAGATCGCGACACGCTGCTGCAACTGTTGTTCACCATGGGCGTGGAGCCGCACATCGGTAAAGATCGGCCGACGTTTATCTATCATTTCCCGGCCACCCAGGCCTCGTTAGCGCAGATCAGCCCGGAAGATCATCGGGTCGCTGAGCGCTTCGAGGTTTACTACAAAGGTATTGAGCTGGCGAATGGTTTCCACGAGCTGACCGATGCCCGCGAACAGCGTCTGCGATTCGAGCAGGACAACCGCAAACGCGCCGCGCGCGGCCTTCCGCAGCAGCCTATCGATAACAACCTGCTGGCGGCACTAGAGGCGGGCCTGCCGGACTGCTCCGGCGTGGCGCTGGGCGTTGACCGTGTGGTGATGCTGGCGCTGGGTGCCGAAAGCATCGGCGAGGTGATCGCCTTTACGGTCGACCGCGCCTGATGGCGCTGTCACCTCCTGCCGCCTTAGAGCGGGGGAGGTGACAGACCCGCCCTGACCGATCCTCCCTCACGCTATCCCGGTTTTCGCCCGAATACCCACAATCTCCTTCCGTGCTTTTGCTACTATCCGCGCTCATTTTTTGAGGCCAGGCGTTGCCTGTTGGGTGATGCCCACGTTTGGATAGATTTATGCATCAACAATTCAAGAAGATGAGCCTGATTGGGCTGATTCTGATGATCTTCACTTCGGTGTTTGGCTTTGCCAACAGCCCGTCGGCGTTTTATCTGATGGGCTACAGTGCGATGCCGTTTTATCTTTTTTCCGCCCTCTTTTTCTTTATTCCGTTCGCGCTGATGATGGCGGAGATGGGCTCGGCTTATCGTCGCGAAGAGGGCGGGATCTATTCCTGGATGAACCACAGCGTCGGGCCGCGCTTTGCTTTCATCGGCACCTTTATGTGGTTTGCGTCGTACGTGGTGTGGATGGTGAGTACGGCGGCTAAAATTTGGGTGCCGTTATCCACCTTTTTGTTTGGCGCGGACAAAACCCAGACCTGGGCGCTGGCTAGCCTGACCCCGACGCAGACGGTGGGCATTCTGGCAGCCTGCTGGATGGGTGTCGTGACCTTTATTGCCGTCAAAGGGATCAATAAAATCGCCAAAATCACCGCTGTCGGCGGCATCGCGGTGATGGGGCTTAACCTGGTGCTACTGCTGGTGAGTGGGGCGATCCTCCTGCTCAACGGCGGCCATTTCGCCCAACCGTTAAACTTCACCCTTTCACCTAATCCCGGGTATCAGTCGGGCATGGCGATGCTGTCGTTTGTGGTATTTGCCATCTTTGCCTATGGCGGAATTGAGGCGGTCGGCGGCTTAGTGGATAAGACTGATAAGCCGGAAAAGAACTTTGCCAAAGGTATTATCATCGCGGCGATCGTTATCTCGGTCGGTTACTCGCTGGCGATTGTGCTGTGGGGCGTGAGCGCCAACTGGCAGCAGGTGCTTGGCGCGCGTTCGACCAACCTCGGCAACATCACCTATGTGCTGATGACCAGCCTTGGGACGACGCTCGGCCAGGCTCTGCACCTGACGCCAGAGTCGGCGGCCCTGACCGGAGTCTGGTTCGCCCGTATTACGGGCCTGTCGATGTTTCTCGCTTACACCGGCGCGTTCTTCACCCTCAGCTATTCTCCCCTGAAAGCGATTATCCAGGGCACGCCAAAAGCGCTCTGGCCGTCGGTGATGACCCGTCTCAACGTCAACGGCATGCCCGCCGCGGCGATGTGGCTGCAGTGTCTGCTGGTCGGGGTGTTTATCGTACTGGTATCGTTCGGTGGGGATAGCGCTTCCGCGTTTTATAACAAGCTGACGCTGATGGCCAATGTCTCCATGACCTTGCCCTATCTATTCCTGACCATCGCCTTCCCGTTCTTCAAGGCGAAAATGCATCTTGACCGGCCGTTCGTGATCTTCAAAAACCGTTCGTCGACGCTGCTGGCGACCGGCGTGGTGCTGCTGGTGGTGACCTTCGCCAATATCTTCACCATTATCCAACCCGTCATCGACAGCGGGGACTGGAACAGTACCCTGTGGATGGTCGGTGGGCCGATCTTCTTCTCACTGCTGGCGCTGGGGATCTACGAAAGCTACCGTCGGCGCATGGCGTCCGGCGCGCTGGTGATGGAGAGTTAAAGAACCTGCCCGGCGGTGCCGCCGGGCAGGGGATGGTTTACAGGCTACCAGCCGTACGGCGGCTGGTTTTTCCGGCCGAGGTCATGGTTTTACTGCTTTGCCTGCCGTCGATACTTTCCAGACGCATCTGGAACGGAGGGAACGGCATATCAATGCCATGCTCGCGGAAGCCCGCCAGGATCAGCTGATGCATCTCATGGCGCAGCGGCATGCGATGCCCCATCTCCGCGGCAAAAATACGCAGCTCGAAAATCTGGATCCCCTGCTGCAGGTCGACGAGAAACGCTTCCGGCGCCGGGGTATCGATGACCAGCGAGCAGCGATGCGCCGCGGCAATGAGAATTTTCGTGACCTCGTCGGTATCGGCATCCACGGGTGCCGGCACCGTCAGCACCACGCGGGTGACTGAGTCTGACAGCGACCAGTTGATAAACTGTTCGGTGATGAACGCCTTGTTCGGCACGATAATCTCTTTCCGGTCCCAGTCACTGATGGTGGTCGCACGGGTATTAATGCGGGTGACGCTGCCCGTCAGGTCGCGAATGGTGACTGTATCGCCGATGCGGATCGGCTTCTCAAACAGGATAATCAGGCCGGAGATAAAGTTGGCGAAGATCTCCTGCAGGCCAAACCCGAGACCCACACCCAGCGCGGCGACCAGCCACTGCAGCTTCGACCACTCAATACCGATCATCGAGAAGCCCACCAGCCCGCCGACGAGCATCAGCAGATATTTGGTGATGGTGGTGATGGCGTAGCCGGTGCCGGGCGTTAAATCGAGATGCTGGAGGATCGCCAGCTCCAGCAGCGCGGGCAGGTTGCGCACCAGCTGAGTGGTGATGATCAGCACCAGAATGGCAATCAACACCGCGCCAAGCGTGATCGGCTCAAGGCTTTCCACCCCTTGTACCGTCGAGGTCACGTCCCACAGCGAGATATTCTCAAGGAAGCCAAACGCCGAGTGAATTTCCGACCACAGCACGATGACCGACAGCAGCGCGATCAGCATCAGCAGGGAACGCACAAGCCGCAGCGACTGGGTACTGATGGCATCGAGATCGACCTCGCTGACCTCCGTCTCCACCGACCCCTCCGGACTGCTGACGTGAACGGGCTCATCTTCGCCGCGGGCGCGCTGGGCGAGAATTTCCGCGCGACGGTGGCGGGCCCGGTCGAAGGCCAGCCGGCGGCGCTGGATCAGCATCCAGCGGCGGATGATGTGATAGACCACCAGCAGCAAGAACCAGATGGCGACCGAGGTTTCCAGACGCGCAAGCAGCGCCTGGGCGGTGGCGAGGTAGCCGACGGCGGCCGCCAGCATGGCCACCAGCGGGGCGCCAAGCATCAGGTTCCACAGCAGGCGGTTCACCATATTGTCGCCATTCCCCTCTTTATCCAGATAGAGCGGAATACCGGCGTGCTTAAGGCTCAGGGTAACCACTGCCAGCGCGCCGCAGATCAACAGGAAGCACAGGCGGCCCAGCGAAGCGGAGAACTCGCGGTCGTTAAGATTATCAAACATGATCAGCGCCATAATCAGCGGCACAATCAGCCCGATGCTCATCAGGTAGTAGCGCATCGCTTTCGCCACGCGGTTACGCGGCCAGCCGAAGTGGGCGATAAACAGCCCGTTTGGCCGGGCGAAGGTGGCGCAGATCATCACCACCCACAGCAAAGGCACGGTCGCCGTGACCCCATCGCCTATCGCCACCGCCAGCGGGAAGGGCCAGGCGGACTGCAGGCCATAGCCGAGCGTCATCCACAGCACCGGCAGCGGCGAGGCCACCAGTATCGACCAGAAGACCGTGCGCAGCGTCAGCCAGAAGTGATCCTGGGTGACTTTCCCCACCCGGGCGCTGGAGCGCTCAAGGAAGCGGGTGAAATGGCGTCGGGAGCTGATGCTAAAGCCAACCAGCAGCAGGGCGGCAAACAGCGGCAGCAAGGTCTCTTTGCTGGTGAGCATCATCGCGCTGGCTTTGCCCAGCTCGCTGATGGTATCCAGGGAGATCAGACGCCGTAGATCCTGGACAATCTCCAGCGGCCAGGAGAAGCCGATGGGGCTGACGTCCGAAGTCCAGAACAGATAGCGGTGGGTCGCTTCGTTGATCTCTTTCAGCGCGTCTTCCAGCTGGCCGTTGGCGACCTTCAGCTTAGTGAGCTCCAGCATCAGAGTATCGCCGCCGCGCAGCAGCGAGTTCAGCAGCTCGTTCTGCGTGCGCAGCTGCGCCTGCAGGATCTTGTTCTGCTCGCTGGTCAGCGGTTGGCCGTCGGCCTGACGGATCTGCCGCAGCTGTGGTTGCTTACTGAGTAAATCTTCAAAGCGCAGACGCTGCACGCGCAACTGTGCCATTTCCGTATCCAGCTGCTGTGGGCGAGGGCGTTCCGGCAGTCGCGCCACCTGGGCGCGTAAGGCTTCACCCAGCAGGTTGGAAGAGCCCAGCCACTGCGATTGCTCGCGCAGGGTGTTTAACGCCTGGCGCACCTGCAGCGTTTGATTCGTCGCCTGCCGCTGCTGGGAGGCCACCAGATCCATGCGCTGCGCCTGCTGGTTCAGCGCCTGGGAGAGCTCCCGGTTGACCTTGAACTGCGCGGTGATGTCCGGCGGCAGGTTTTCACTGTTCTCCGCCAGCAGTTCGGTGCTCTCCAGCGCCTTTTCCGCCTCCCGCTGGCGCTGGCTGTTCTGTAAATTGCGCAGCGCCTGCAGATAGGCATCCAGTTGTTCGCTCTGCTTTTGCGCCAGCTCGGAACGGGCGCGCGACAGCTCCTGGCGGTTGTTGGCGGAAAGCTGGGCGAGGTCGAGTTCATCCACCAGCGCCTTCAGGCGCGCCGATTCCGCCTGCAGGGCAAGATTTTGCGCCTGGGCGAGAGCATTGTTGCCGGTTTGCGTGCCGATGCGGCGCTCAACCTCATTGAGCTGACGACGGGCATCGGTTTGCTGTTGCGGCAGCTGGTTCAGGGAGTCGGCGATTTCACGCGCGCGATCCTGCTCCTGCTGCGCCTGGCGGCTCGATTCCAGCAGCTGGCTGCTGACCTGCAGGATCTCCTGGTTCAGCGCATCGGCGGTCAGGCCGGTTGGCACCTGGCGCGGTTCTTCGCTCAGATTGTTGAGCTGGGAGCGCAGGCTTTGAAACAGTTTGGGGAAATTATCGATAACGTCCTGATACTGACGGGCGCGCTCGAGGGACGATTTTTGCTCCTCAAGCGCGTTCAGCGCGGACTGCAGAACTTCAACGGTTTCAGGCTGGGCGGGCTTTGCCGCCTTCGCCTGTTCCAGTTCCTGGGTTATCTGTTTAGCATCCGGGGCTGTCGCAGCGTACGCCCCGAAACTGAGGCTCAAGGCCAACAGGAAAGTGTATATCAGGCGCACGGCATAACCCTTTTTGCTGAAGAATTAACCTTGGTCTTGTGTATCGTCAACCAGCGGGCTGGCGCGGTGTTCGGCGCGGATCTCTTCTTCCGGTAACGGCGCGGGTTCAGCAGCGGTGCTGGCTTCCACGGCGGTCGCCAGCGGTTGGCCGATTTTAGTCACGGACAGGCTTTGCAGCGAGTCGACCAGCTTCACCTGGCCCGGGGCAAACAGGTTGATCACGGTGGAACCCAGTTTGAAGCGGCCCATCTCCTGGCCTTTCAGCAGGGCGACGGAGCCTTCGCTGTCGCCAGCGGGCCAGGTCCAGCGTTTAATAATGCCTTCGCGCGGTGGGGTCACGGTGCCGGACCACACGGTCTCGATGCTGCCGACGATAGTCGCGCCCACCAGAATTTGCGCCATCGGGCCAAACTCAGTATCAAACAGGCAGATGACGCGCTCGTTACGGGCGAACAGGTTAGGCACATTCTGCGCCGTCAGATGGTTAACCGAGAACAGGTCGCCAGGGACGTAGATCATTTCGCGCAGGATGCCGTTGCACGGCATGTGCACGCGGTGATAGTCGCGCGGCGACAGATAGGTGGTGGCGAAGCTGCCGTTACGGAACAGGTCGGCCATTTGATAGTTGCCGGCCAGCAGGGCTTCCAGGCTGTAGTCATGACCTTTGGCCTGCAGGATTTTATCGTCTTCAATGGCGCCAAGCTGGCTGATCACGCCGTCTGCCGGCATCACCAGCACGTTGGGATCGGTATTCAGCGGGCGAACGTCGTCGCGCAGCGGACGCACAAAGAAATCGTTGAAGGTGCGATAAGCCGCGGTATCCGGCTTCTGCGCCTCTTTCATATCGACCTTGTAGTATTTCACGAACAGATCGATGACCAGTTTCGTCAACCAACCTGCGCGTTTGCTCGCACCCCAGCCTGCGAGGCGGGTGAGCCACAGTTTAGGCAGAATGTATTGCAGTGAAAGTTTAAGATCGTTTAACAAAGTAGCCTCCAGGCCATGATATGTCGTTCCTGACCCCGCCCGCGGGCGGGGTCCTGAAAAAAGGGGACGATTCTATACGTAAACCTCGCCAAATGGCATCCGCGTTAGTCGCAGTTTGACCGCGTCCTGGCAGAGCCTGACGTGATGCTCAGCTTAATGATCAGTCATCGGACGAGGAAAAGTTTTTACGCGTTTTTACCTGTACCTGCTCCATGCTTTCGAGGATGCGGTGGTAGTTCTCAAAACGGCTTTCGGCGATCTTGCCGTTCTCTACCGCTTCGCGAAGCGCACAGCCAGGATCGTTATCGTGTTTACAGTCGCGGTATTTGCAATGGCCTAAATAATCATGGAATTCGACAAAGCCATGGGTGATTTGTTCCGCTTCCAGATGCCAGAGGCCAAATTCACGAACGCCCGGCGAATCAATCACATCGCCGCCGTGCGGGAAGTGGTAGAGGCGCGCCGCGGTGGTGGTGTGCTGGCCTAAGCCGGAAACGTCCGAGACATCATTGGTGAGGATCTGATCCTCATTCAGCCCCAGCAGGGCATTCAGCAGACTCGATTTACCGACCCCGGACTGCCCGGCGAAAATGCTGATGCGGTCGGTCAGGGCCGCTTCCAGCGGCTTGAGACCGTCCTGAGTCCGGCTGGAGACCATGAGCACGCGGTAGCCGATATTGCGGTAGATGTCCATTTGCTCATTGACGAAGCGCAGGCCATCGTCATCCAGCAGATCGATTTTATTCAGGACGATCAACGGCTCGATATCCTGCGCCTCGCAGGCCACCAGATAGCGATCGATAATATTCAGCGACAGTTCAGGCAGGATCGCGGAAACCACCACGATCTGATCGATATTGGCGGCGATAGGCTTCACGCCGTCGTAAAAATCCGGACGCGTCAGGACGGAGGCGCGCTCGTGCACCGCTTCGACGATCCCTTTGACGTTTACGCCGTCGGCGGCGTCTTTACCCGGCCGCCAGACCACGCGGTCGCCGGTGACCAGCGAACGGATTGTCCGGCGAATGTTGCAGCGATGGACGCTACCGTCAGCGGATTCGACGTCGGCATGCATACCAAAGCGACTGATGACAATGCCTTCCGACGTTTCGCCAAACAGGTTGTCATCGTAGTCGGCCTTCTCCGCAGTGGTTTTCAGGCGGCGCTGGTGGTTGGCGTTGACGCGGCGCTGCTGGCCTTTGGAGAGTTTATTTTTACTCAATCGAACTGGCTCCTGGTCGCCCTGATGGGGCAAAACCTCTATGATACACGCTATTTTAGATGAATATAGTCACGCAAGAAGGGTGGAAAATAGCATGAGTGCAAATGAAAACAACCTCATTTGGATCGATCTTGAGATGACAGGGCTGGATCCGGAGCGCGATCGCATTATCGAAATCGCCACCCTGGTGACCGATGCCAACCTGAACATTTTGGCTGAAGGGCCGACTATCGCCGTGCATCAGTCGGATGCTCAGCTGGCATTAATGGACGAGTGGAATGTGCGGACGCATACCGGCAGCGGACTGGTGGATCGCGTGAAGGCCAGCGCCGTCAGCGAGCACGATGCCGAACTGGCGACCATTGAGTTTCTTAAGCAGTGGGTGCCGGCAGGCAAGTCGCCGATCTGCGGCAACAGCATCGGCCAGGATCGTCGCTTCCTGTTTAAGTACATGCCGCAACTGGAAGCCTATTTCCACTACCGCTATCTGGACGTCAGCACGCTGAAAGAGCTGGCTCGCCGCTGGAAGCCGGAAATTCTCGACGGCTTTAAAAAGCAGGGCACCCATCAGGCGATGGACGATATCCGCGAGTCGGTTGCCGAGCTGGCCTACTATCGCGAGCATTTCATTAAGCTGTAAACCAATACCGGGCCTGGTGCGGCCCGGTACATCTTTCTGATTATTTAAACCACTTTTGCTGCATCTGCTGGAAGTCAGGCGTCGCCATGACCGCGGTCAGGGCATCGTTGATGGCATTCAGCAACTCCGGATCGTCTTTGCGCACCGCAATCGCATACTGCTTACCGTAATAAGCCGGGTCGGTGGCCCGCTCATCCATGATGGCGTAGTCAGGGTTCTCTTGTTGCCAGGCGTCAAGGGTGGCGAAGTCGCTCATGACGCCGGTTATTTCGCCGGCTTTCAGCGCGGCTAAAGCGCTGGCGACGTCGTCGTAAGGGATCGCCTGCACGGCCTTCTGCTTATTGCGCAGATAGTGCTGGTGCAGCGTGCCTTTCACCACGCCGATTTTTTTGGCTTTCAGATCGGCAAAGGTATGGGCGACATCTTTATTGACGATCACCACCCCGGAGAGGGCCTGTCGATAGGGGCGGCTAAAGGCGACCTGCTTCTCGCGCATTGGGATCACTTCCATACCGGCAATCACCGCATCAAACTTCTTAAAGCGCAATGCCGGGATCAGGGTATCGAAACGCTGCGCCGTAAACTGGCACTGCGCCTGCATCTGCTGGCACAGGGCGTGAGCGAGATCGATATCGAAGCCGACGGGCTGATTTTTGCCGTTGGCGGTGACAAACGGCGGATTGGCCGTGGTAGTGCCAAAATGGAGCGTCTCGGCTGACGCGGTTCCGATGGCCAGCGTGCTCAGCAGCAGGACGGTGAGGACTTTTCTCATGCTAATTCCCTGTTTGGCGTCGTGGTGGCCACGTTATACGTCGCGCCACCGCACTATGATGCGAGCGATTTTGCGTCATTCAGCCGGGCGGAAAAAGCAATTTTGCCCGTTATGACGCTTATTTATACAATTCAGCGGCGTAGGTGGCGAGAAAATGTCCATTTAAACAAAAAACGCAAAAAAGTGATCGTCAGGGGGTTGCAGGGGCATCGAATTCTCGTATAATGCGCCTCCCGTAACGACGCAGAAATGCAAATTACGACGCCATCAAAATATGGCAAAAAAAGCAGTAACGCGGGAATAGCTCAGTTGGTAGAGCACGACCTTGCCAAGGTCGGGGTCGCGAGTT